>Ga0209514_10000745_pt1 | contig 63661 bp, 62 predicted proteins | sample Subgrocontami58m_FD_187452 | JGI IMG/M metagenome (GOLD analysis project Ga0209514, IMG submission 187452) | Subsurface groundwater microbial communities from S. Glens Falls, New York, USA - GMW37 contaminated, 5.8 m (SPAdes) (version 3) | ecosystem: Environmental > Aquatic > Deep subsurface >... | reverse complement strand
ATATGATATGATGCTCATGTCAAGCACTATTATCACTATTACATGCCTACATATCTATGGTAATGACACCACTATGTGAAGCAGAATGTATGGTTTACCTAAAAAACGAAGGGGGAAGATCCGTCGGGAAAGCGAGCTGAGATAGGCAAGAGCCAAAAGCCGCTGACGGAGATCGAGATAGAGTTGGCCAGGACAACGCGGGAACTGGTTGAAGTCAAGATGGAGCGGGACATCGTAAAACAAGCCGCCGCGTCCTGTGCGAAAGAGTCGCTGCCCGGTACGCGGTGATGCAAGCGATGCGACGACAATATCCTGTACCGCTGATGAGCCGGGTGTTGGAGGTATCGGCAAGTGGAGAGTACGCGTGGCGTGAGCGGCCCCCTGCTGATCGGGCGCAGGAGAAGGCGCGTCTAGAGGTGGAGATCAAGGCAGCGCATACGCGTACACGCCAGACATGCGGCCCTGAACGCTTGCAGCACGAGTTGGCGGCACACGGCGTCCATGCCGGCGTGTGCCGCATCAAACGCCTCCGCACAAAGCTTGGGATACGCTGTAACCACACGAAGCAATTCACCGTGACGACCGATGCACGGCATACCCTTCCGGTAGCCGAGCATGTGCTGGATCAGCAAGTTGAGTCAGCAACACCCAATCGCGTGTGGGTGAGCGATATTCCCGATATCCCGACCAATGAAGGATGACTCTATCTTGCGGGTCATAAGGATCTTGCCACCGGTGAAATCGTGGGCTATGCGATGGGAGCGCGTAGGACGAAGAACCTGGCCAGCCAGTCTTTGTGCCGAGCCGTCACCTCAACGCGACCGCGAAAGGGGTTGATGCACCACTCTGACCGGGGAGGCCAGTATTGTGCTTATGAGTACCAGACGTTGCTCGGACAGTTTGTGCAATGCAAGCGTCGATGAGCAGAAAAGGAAACTGTGACGATAACGCACCGATGGAGAGTTCCCGGGGAACACTCAAGCAGGAGCGTGTCCATCATCGTCACTACAGAACCAGGCAGGAAGCGATTCAGGATATCACGGAATACATCGAGGTTTTCTACAACCGGCAGCGCCGACAGGCAAGACTCGGTTTTCTCTCCCCTGCGGCTTATGCACAACAATACTACGCAGAACAGCTTGCAGCATGAATGGGTTGGTGTCCACTATTGACATCTGACCTCAAAATTCATTCGGCTGATTAGCGGACTGCGCGCACCTTTGGCTGGCGTCCCTGAAGCAGCTGCTCGAGCGTGATCCGGAGCGGCTTCTCAACATACTCGGTCAGCAGCTCACGCACTTCATCGGTCAGGGCGGCTTCGATCTGGCTCTCGACCCGTTTCTGCAGCAGGGGCTCCACCATCTGCGACTGGTGCCCTCGAACGGCGGCCGACAACAGCGGCTCGACGACGAGTTCAGGCTGCTGTCGCGCGACCTCCGCGAGGGCCTGAGGATCTCGAACGACGTTCGCGAGTTGCAGGAACGTCACCGCCACCGCGAGAAGAGACGAGAGCGAACGATCGGCGGCAATGACATCAACCCCCGCAGCCTTGGTGACGATTCCCTCCATCGTCGGAGTAAGAATGATTTGCGAGACGTCGACCGTTCCATCGGGAGTGACGCTGACCTTGCTGAAAGATGCGAGATGTCCCTCTTTGGTGAGGATGACGTCGAAGGTTCCCTCAAGGCTCAACCGCCTGAGATTCAGGAGTGGCGCCGTCGATCGCGCCGCGTTCAGCAGCGACGTTCGCCCAGCGCTCACTTCGGGTGCAAGCGCGCTCGCCTGGTTCACGAGCATCGCGAGATTCGCCGCCACGTGCGCCGTCACGGTCAGCGACGAGGAGGCGACGAGCCGGAGCATCCTCGTACGAGCCTTGTTCGGTCGGCTGATTTCGGCTCCGAGCACGAACCCGGCGCTCGCGCTCAGCAGGGTCATGTTCTGCAAACGCACGTGCGTCGCGGGCGTCAGCAGTTCCTCCTTCAAGGCCTCCTCGATCTGCCCCAGGACGAACGTGCTGCCCGCGCGGTTGGAATCTCCGGTGATCTGCGCGAACACATCGGCGATGGTGGCGGGAGGATCGGGATCCAGGAACAGCGAATACCGTGAATCCCCCAGCTTTGTCGCGCTGATGCGTTCAGCGACCGCCTGCTCGATCCCGTCGCGGATACTGCCGACCAGGCGCGAGGCTGCAGGCATGTCCTCTGCTTGAAAAACCGACACTCCGCAGCTTGCCGTCCCGCTCGGGAAGATATACGTAATCTCGTGCAGCTGGTAAGTTGCCCGCACGAGACCGCCGACCGACTTGAGGATCCATACTAGCACGTCAGACAAGACGCGGTCGGGGTCGATCGTCACAAGCAGGCCCTGCGAGAACGAGAGGCTCAGCCTGATACCGTCGATGACGGCGGTGACCGTGTTGCCAGGGAGGCTTTCGACGGTGCCGAGCGTGAAGGTGGCCAGAATCTGCCCTGCGGGCATCGTGACATCGACGCTGAGACGATTCAGCAGCAGCTGGAACTCAGGCGCGACGCGCGGTACGAGCGTGCGCAGTGGAAAGGCAGAGGCTGCGGGGCTGGATGGCCGTGCGCCCGTCACCATTTGCGCCACGGGACGAGTAACCGCGTCCGGGGGACGGCTCATGTCTCCGGCCCTGCTGGAGGCGCCGTGTGCGTCGTCAATTCGACGTCGATCGGCGGCAGCGTGAGGGGCGAAGGATCGCTGAGGTCACCGCCGTCGATCCGGGCCTTGCGACGGTCCGCTTCCACCCGGGACTGTGCGCTTTCGGCTTCAGCCTTCGAGACTTCCGCCGCGCGCGCGCGCAAATCGAGGGCTCGATGCTCCAGGACGAAGCTGTCCGTGCCGATGCAGGTCCCGAGGAGGGGCTCCACGACGAACCCGGGCGTCGGGACCATCATCCGGTGCGTGTATGTGCCGTCATGACGCCCGGCCTCGACCAACAGCGCTTTCCGGAGAAGGGAGAAATCCAGCCCGGCCTTCTGCAGGACCTCGAGATTGAGCACGCGGCACGCGCCATAGTGGCCGCGAAAACAAGCGAACCGAGGCTCGACGAGATCCTCCGGGATCCCGTATTGCCGCAGATGTTCTGCGACGACGACGTCCGGCCAGGTCGACCAGATGGCCTGATAGTAGAAAAGGAGGTTGTGTATGATGTGGCTTTTGAGCCGGCGGACTTCCACTTCGGCCTCGGCGCGCTCCTGCAACTCCGTTTCGACCAGGAGCAGGCGTTGCAGGATTTCCGCCTGCGTTGGACCCGCCGCAGCGTCGGGTTGCCCCGTGCCCGGCGGGGGCACGAGCGCTGCCTCAGCCGGTGCGATCAGCGCGTCGTACTTCTGCTCGAGAGAAATGACCCTGGAACGAAGATTCTCGTCGTCCGGCACGGCGTCGATGCCCGCGAGCTCGAGAATCGCAAGGAATCCAGCGACGATAGGTGCGATGACGACACCGAATGGCAGCAGCGCAATCGTCGCTAAAGTGGCCCCTCCCGCAATCACCACCGCCGAGTCCACTTTGACGAACGCATCGTCAACAGAACCGATCTTCGTGAAGAACTGTGTCAGGACGTCGCTGAGGAACGACTGATCGCCTTTTTGCCGGGCCGTCGCGCCGTCCATGCGATCCTCCAGCACGCCAAGCGCGTCGCGCAGCTCCGGCGCGAGCCGATCGACAAACGCCCAATAGAGCCAGCTCCCGGGACCGCTGTCCTCGTCCGCTCCGGAGAGCTTGGCGTAGCTCGTCAAGACCTTGTCGATGGCGTCGGTTAGCGGTTTCGTCGCGGGCGTGTCCGATGTACTGCCGCCCGCACCACCACCGCCCTTTGCGTCCTTGATCGCCTCGGCCTTCTCCCGCAGCTTGCGCAAGAGCGCCACGCGGCGCAGGACCGCCAGCTTCTTCGCGGCGTCGAAGCCGGCCTGCAGCTTCTCGCACGCGATGAGGGGACGAAGGGTGCACTCGTACTCCAGCAGCCAGGCCTCGGTTACGTTCTGTTCAATCGGAAGGGCGACCAGCAGGTAGAGGTTGACCGACGAGAGCCTGGTGCAGATCTCGATCTCCTCAAGGACCTCGTAATAGAGGTAGTTAAGCGTGTTGCAGTGATTGGGGTTCGAGATGGTTTCCTTCGTGCTGGTTTCCCGGCCCGTCTCGGTCGTCTCCTCGACCGTGTTGTTTCGGGCGATCTTCAGGCTCTGCGTTGCCTTCACCGTAGCGGTCTGGACGAACTCTCGGCCGTTCTCCAGCGAGCGGGTCACCTGGGAACCGATCTGGCCGGCTATGCCGAGATTCCCTCCGGCGCTGACCGGGATGGGGCCGCCGGGAATCGTGACCTGGTTGATCGTGGCGCTTGGGTTGAACGAGGTGTTGTTCTGGTTGGTGAGCGCTTTCTTGGCAGACAGGGACCATTTCTCCTCGTCGCTCAACTCGGAGGTGGTGAGGCTCTCGGACGACTCGGAGATCGTCGATTTGACGATCCTCCGCACCCACGAACGGACCGAAATCTCCTTGGTTCCCGGGAACAGGGTCAGCGGCACGCTGTTCACCAGCCGGCCGCGCTTGAAACCCCGCGAACTCCACGTCTGCGCGAACTCGATACCCACAGCCCACTGCGCGTTTTCGGTCGCCTTGCCGGTGATGTACCAGGGGCTGCCGAGCGCGCCCATACCCTGTTTGATCACGTTGGTGAACTGCGCCGGCTTCTTGACCTTCTTATTCTTGAGCGTCTGCCGCAGCCTGTTCAGGTGCTCCAAGATGCCGTCAGGGGACACGACGTCGGCGCCGAGCCCTTTGACCTTGGCCGGCAGGATCGCAGCGCGTGTCTGGTCGAAGTCGTAGACCATCGGCGCGACCTGCACGAAGTACGTGGTCTCGAAGTCCTGGACCGGTGGAAGGTTCGCGCATGGAGTGGCGTCTACGTCGTTGTCGGTCAAAGCACGCCTCCGGACTGTCGAAATAAACGGACTGACGGGACTCGGGTCGTGAAGCGCTCCGAGGCTACGACTTCCGCGCGATTCCTGTCAACATCGCGTATCGCGCCATCTAAGATGTAACTCTGGAGGGGATCGTCGCGCCATTTAGGATGTAACCCGAGCGAAGGAGGTTACATCGTGAGTCGACGAGGGCGATGCGTGTAGGAACTTTCATCGCGGTTTTTCTCCATCGGGCTGAGTATAGACAAGGTGGTGCATGGTGTCAATGGGGGGAAAATCGAGGAGCTTTTGGGGGAGGCAGTTCCCGATCAGGGTGTCTGGATACCCTGACCTGATTGAAAGGGTAGAAGAGGGCAGACCTGTCCTGTTCGGCCGTCGGACGTGAGGTCGGGGGGATGCGTTGCCGAGGTCTCTCCGCGGCAGGGCGGCCGTCAGCGCGAGGGATGTTCTGTGGGCGGGGATACATGAACATGACCGCCTTTGATCAGGGTGGTGCGCGAGTGGTATGCGAATTTCCGGGGAAGGCGTGCACCTCCTGGCCATGGCGATCGGATCGGCGGAATAGGCGGTTTGACGCAGGGGATCGCCTTGCGACAACCGAACGACTTGGCCCCCTTTTAGGTCAATCGCTGGAATGACTAGCATCTACGTGAGGGAGGCGAAGTTCTTCAACAGTTGCAAACCTAGCGCTTGACTCTTCTCGGGGTGAAACTGGCAGGCAAAGAGGTTATCTCGCCACAGCACTGAGGTGAATCGGGGGCCGTACTCGGTCGTGGCGGCGATCACGCTTTCATCCTCTGGTTGCACATAGTAGGAGTGAACGAAGTAGAAGAAAGCCCCGTCGGGAATGCCCTTGAAGATCGGGGCCTGCTGTTCGATCCTGATCCGATTCCACCCCATGTGCGGGATTTTGAGAAATCCCCCCACCCCCCCTTTACGAAAGGGGGGCACGGGGAGATTATTGGTAAATCGGACCACCCGGCCCTTGATGACGTTGAGGCCCGCATGATGCCCGAACTCCTCACTCTCACTGAACAGGAAGTGCAGTCCCAGGCAGATGCCCAGGACCGGCTTACCCTCCTCAATCGCTCGAAGTAGCGGCTCGACAAATCCACCATCCCGAAGCTTGCTGATCCCATCGGCAAACGCGCCCACCCCAGGAAGGACAATGCCGGATGCGTCCCGGAGCGTCAGCGGATCCTCTACGATCCTGGCATCAGCCGCAACACGCTCGAACCCCTTCTGGACGCTCCGGAGGTTCGCAACACCGGAATCGATGATGGCAATCATAGTTACCCGCGTTCAAAGTTCAACGTTCTAGGCTCAAGGTTCTAATCGCGACACTGAGAACTGTTTATAGACTCCCTTTGGTCGAGGGGACGTCGGCACTTCGCGCATCGAGAGCTGTCGCCTGGTCGAGGCTCTTGGCCAACGCTTTGAAAATCGCTTCGACGCAGTGGTGCAGATTCTCACCGTGCAGGACCTCAATATGAAGGTTCACCTTCATGTTCATGGCGAGAGCGCGCATAAACTCCTTCACGAGGGTGACGTCGAAACTCCCGATTTCCCCTTGCAGTTGCGGCGCCTGATAGACCAGATAGGGGCGGCCGCTGATGTCAACCACCACGCGGGCCAGCGCCTCGTCCAGTGGGACAAGCGCTGAGGCAAACCGCCTGATGCCCCGCTTGTCCCCTACGGCCTGGGCGAACGCTTCGCCGAGCGCGATCCCGACATCCTCCACGGTGTGGTGCAGATCGACCTGGAGGTCGCCCCGCGCCTCAATGCTGAGGTCGAAGCGGCCGTGCGTCGCCAGTTGGGCCAGCATGTGATCGAGGAAGGGGATCTGGGTCTGAAGCGTGTGTCGGCCCACCCCGTCCAGGTTGAGCTCCACCGTGACATCGGTCTCTAAGGTCTTCCTGCACACCCTAGCTGTCCTGGCCATCATCTGATCTCCACCCTTTATTGCGTCTATTGCGTGCAGCGTCTATTGCGAACGACGCGACAGATGCGATGACGCGACAGACGTCCCGACGTCCCTCAGCGCCTTCGTCAATGCATCCAAAAACCGATCATTCTCCGATTGAGTGCCCACAGTGACTCGCAGGCAGTTTTGCAGACCTGGCACTGATCCTAAATTTCGCACCAGGACGCCCTGCCCCAACACCGCTTCGAATACATCGTTCCCCGGAGATGTCGTCCGGAAAAGAATGAAGTTTGCCTCTGACGGGAAGGCCTCAACACCGGGGAGCGCAACCAAGCGGCTCATCACCCTCACTCGCTCCCGGACCACCTCACGAACGCTTGCATCGATCCACTCCTGGTGCTTGAGCAACACGGCGGCGGCCGCCTGGGAGAAGGCGTTGAGGTTAAACGGAAGGCGGACCTTCTCCAGCTCGGCTGTGAGTGCAGGATGGGCAACAAGGTAGCCAATGCGCAGACCGGCCAGCCCGATTTTGGAAAGGGAGCTGAGGATCACCAGCCGTTCCTGATCGACCAGGTGCGGCAACATCGTTCGCCCGGCGTACGGTCCATAGGCTTCGTCCACAACGACCAATCCGGGAGCAACGGCCACAATCTTGCAGATCTCCGCCTCAGAGAGGACGCCGCCGGTTGGATTGTTTGGTGTAGCCAGAAAGATGACCTTGGGGTTACGTCGCTCGATGGTATCGATCAGCCTGGGCAGGTCAAGCTCGAAGCGAGATCCGAGGGGTACTCCTTCGAAGCGCAGTCCCTGAGCCCTCGCGATCAGCTCATACATCGAAAAGGTTGGAACTGGAGCGAGAATCGTGGTCCCAGGTCCTGAAGTTGCCAGTAATAATAGTTGAATCAGCTCATCAGACCCATTGCCCAGGACAATTGCCCCAGGCGCCACCTGGAGTTGTGCGGCCAGAACCGATCGGAGCCGATCCTCCTTTGGATCGGGGTAGCGGTGTACTGCCACCTGATCCAACGCATGGCGAAGCTCACGGCGAAGCTCCTCCGGAAGCGGGAACGGGCTTTCGTTGGCATCGAGCTTGATAAGATCGGGTCGTGGTTCCTCAGCCCGATACGCCGTGAGGCTCAGGACTTCGGGTTTTACCAGATCGAGAAGGCGTGGCGTCTTCATGCGAGCCTCCTGATAGAAGCCGCCCTCGCGTGGGCCTCAAGCCCCTCCAAGCGGGCCAGCTCGACCAATGTTGGCTCCAGCGCCTCCAGCTTCTGCCGGCTGAAGGCGATCAGCGAGGTCCGGCGCTGAAAATCGTCCACGGAAAGAGGGGAGGCGAAGCGCGCCGTCCCTCCGGTCGGCAGGACATGATTCGGCCCGGCCAGGTAATCGCCCACCACCTCCGGACTTGCGCCCCCCATGAAGATGGCGCCCGCGTGCCTGATCTGGGGCAATAGTCCCCAGGGATCCTTCACCAGCAGCTCCAGGTGTTCGGGCGCGACCTCGTTGACGAGGGTGGTGGCCTCGTCCAGCCCTTTCACGACGACTGCTGCGCCGAACTGTTCGAGAGAGGTCTCTGCAATCTGCCGCCTTGGCAACAGCGCCACCTGACGTTTCACCTCGTCCGCCACCTCTTCGGCAAGCCGCTGGGAAGGTGTGAGCAGCATGGCGCTGGAGAGCGGATCGTGCTCCGCCTGGGAGAGGAGGTCGGCGGCAACCCACGCGGCCCTGGCCTCCTCGTCGGCGATGATCAACAACTCCGTCGGGCCGGCGATCATATCGATCCCTACCTGCCCGAAGACCAGACGCTTGGCGGCCGCAACATAAACATTGCCGGGGCCGACGATCTTATCGACCTTCGGGATCGACGCGGTCCCGTAAGCCATGGCCGCCACCGCCTGAGCACCGCCCACCTTATAGATCGCATGAACCCCGCACAGATCAGCGGCGACCAGCACCGCTCCAGCCACTTTGCCATCTCGACCCGGCGGCGTGCACATCACGACATCCTGCACGCCGGCAATCGCAGCCGGGATCGCATTCATGAGTACGGTAGACGGGTAGGCCGCCGTGCCCCCCGGGGCATAGATCCCTACCCGCTCGAGCGGACGAGTGAGCATCCCGACGATCGCCCCGTCTTCCTCCGAGAACCAGGAGGAGCGGAGCTGTCGCAGATGGAATGCTCTGATCCGCGATGCCGCCGTCTTGAGAGCTTCAAGGGAGGTGAGAGCCAGGGCAGCGTATGCCTCTCCGATCTCCTCCGGCCTTACCCGCACTGAGGTAATATCGAGGCGGACACCATCGAACCGCTCCGTCTGCGCAAAGAGGGAGGCATCGCCGCCTGTCCGGATCCCTTCCAGGATGTCGCGAACGGCCTGCTCAACCTCGGCGGGTATGGTGCCCTGTCGAGACCTGAGCTGCGAGAAGAACAGCGTGCACTCGCGCGATCCAGCCTGAAGTACCCTCATGCACATGCCCTTGCCGCATGCGCCTCGACCTGCTCTCGCATCTGTTCGATCAGGTCCTGAACCCTACGATACTTCGTCTTGAGGCTCGCGCGATTGACAATGAGCCGCGCCGTAGATTTGGCGATCTCCTCAACCTCCACCAATCCGTTCTCCTTCAAGGTCTGCCCGGTCTCTACGAGGTCAACAATTCGCTCGGCCAGTCCTACAAGGGGCGCAAGTTCAAGTGAGCCGGTCAGTTTGATGATCTCGGCCTGGATCCCTTTGCGACTGAAGTACGCTTCTGCAAGGTTCGGATATTTGGTGGCCACCCTCAGATACGACCAGGAATGGGGATCATCCTGCTTATGGAGCTCGGCCGGCTCGGCCACGACAAGCCGACAGGCGCCGAACTTGAGATCCAGCGGCTCATAGACATCCCGGCGCTGCTCGAGGAGCTGGTCTTTCCCTGCGATACCCATGTCGGCAGCCCCGCGCTCCACGTAGGTCGGGATGTCGGCAGGCCGGAGTATGAGGAATCGGAGTTGCCGATCGCGATCCTCGCAGATCAAGCGCCGTGAGTCAGAGAAGCCCCTCACGCAAGAAAAGCCGATCCCCTCAAAGAGCTCAAGGATAGGGGTTAGCAACCGACCCTTCGGCAGCGCAATGGCGATCACGTTGTTGTTTAGAGCTTCCATATCTCGTGTTACGAGGGTTTCGGGTTTCGCGTTTCGGGTCTCGCGTAAGAACCAAAAACCCGAAGCCCTCTTCTGTTACTCTGTAACTCGCTCGATGCTGGCGCCGAGGCCGAGGAGCTTCTGCTCAATCGACTCGTATCCCCGGTCCAGATGGTAGACACGCGAGACGGTCGTGATCCCCTGGGCGGCCAGTCCCGCCAGAACCAGCGAAGCGCTCGCTCGCAGGTCGGTGGCCATGACCGGCGCGCCCGACAACATAGGAATCCCGTGGACAAACGCGGTAGTGCCAATCACCTTGATATCCGCACCCATCCTCAGCAGCTCATTCACGTGCATGAATCGGTTTTCAAAGACCGTTTCGGTGATGACGCTGCTCCCCTGGGCGCTGGACATGAGGGCCATGAACTGCGCCTGCATATCGGTAGCAAAACCGGGGTAGGGGTGGGTCCTGATATTCACTCCGCGCACTTGCCCATCTCCACAGACTCGAATGCTGCAGTCCGTCTCCTCCACAACTACGCCTGTCTCACGCAGTTTCTCTGTAACCGCATCCAGGTGGGACGGCAGGCAGCGATTGATGGTGACATCGCCACCGGTGATCGCGGCCGCAACCATGAAGGTCCCGGTCTCGATCCTGTCTGGAATCACCTCGTGCTCTGCCCCGTGCAGATGTGGGGCGCCCTCGATGCTGATCGTCGGAGTCCCGGCGCCCTCGATGCTCGCCCCCATGCGATTCAGCAGGGCGGCCAGGTCAGTGACCTCTGGCTCGCACGCGGCATTTTCCAACACGGTGACCCCATCCGCCAGGGTGGCGGCCATCATCAGATTCTCGGTGCCGGTGACGGTCTGGCCGTCGAACGTGATCCTGGCGCCCTTCAAACGCGGCGCCTTCGCCTCCACGTACCCGGCATCCAGGCTGACCGTTGCACCCATCTTCTCAAGAGCCGCGAGGTGCAGATTGATCGGTCTCGTCCCGATCGCGCACCCTCCAGGCAAAGAGACTCGTGCCCGCCCGAAGCGGGCCAGCAGCGGGCCAAGCACCAGCACCGATGCCCGCATCGTCTTGACCAGCCGGTAGGGCGCTTCAAACTGACCGATGCGATCAGCGCGAAGGGATAGGGTCTCTTGACCATATCCTTCGATGCTCACACCTAAATGGCTGAGCAGACCGATGGTCGTCTTCACGTCGCCCAGTTGCGGAACGCGATGAAGTCGGATCGACTCCCCTGTGAGCAAAGAGGCTACCATCTCAGGCAGGGCTGCGTTCTTGGCGCCGGCAGCCTCTACCTGTCCTCTGAGGGGCACCCCACCCTTAATAATCAGTTTATCCATGCGCCCTCCCTCGCCGTGGCGCAAAGACGACTCGGTCGCGACCGGCTACGTCCTGCCTCACCCCGGCTGGTCCGAAGCCTTCTGTCTTTCGGACCAGTTCCATCACGGCAGGCGCCTGACCGTCGCCGATCTCGAGGGCCAGCCAGCCGTCTTCGCGAAGATAGGCGGGAGCCTCTTCGATGATTCGCCGGTGATAGCGGAGACCGTCAGGGCCGCCATCTATAGCCTCGACAGGCTCGTAGGCGACGATCTCCGGAGACAGGGCGCCGCATGCTCCGGAAGGGATGTACGGAGGATTTGAAACGATCAGGTCACACCCTCCCCCAGCGTCAATCGTCCGAAGCGGCTCAAGCAGATCGCCCTGTACGCAGTGAACTCTGCTCATCAGTCCCAGCGCCTCAATGTTCCGCCTGGCGATCCGGCAGGCGCCCGGCGAACGATCGATGGCGTAAACGAGCGCGTGAGGCATCTCGACAGCAAGCGCCAGGGCAATCGCGCCGCTGCCGGTACCAAGGTCCACAATAACAGGGGTTGGGGGTAACGCTGGTCCACGCTGCACGCTGCATGCTGCACGCTGCACTTTCTCGAGGACTGTCTCGACAAGCGTTTCGGTTTCCGGTCTTGGGATCAGGACGTCGTGGCTCACCGTAAGAGGAAGGGACCAGAACTCTTTCACTCCGAGGATATAGGCAATTGGCTCTCTGGCCTCGCGGCGGAATAACATCGATTCAAGGAGACAAGATCTATCCGAGGGAATCGATTGCTCCGGGTCCAGGATAAACTGCCACCGCGGGATTCCTGACGCGGCCTCCATAAGGCACGCCGCGTCGAGCAACGCGCTCTCCACGCCGTTATTTACCAACCGCTCCACCACGCGGCGATATGTGAAGACGTGCGGGGTGGGCTGCTTTCGCACCGCGAACCTCTGGCTTCGCACGCCAAATCCCCCCGTGCCCCCCTTTTGTAAAGGGGGGGTGGGGGGATTTGGCACGCACATCACGCCGTCCTTACCGATATCGCCCATCCTCACACCAAGGCCTTCAATCGCTCGGCTTGATCGTTGGTCACGAGTATGTCAATCAGCTCCTCCAGCTCCCCCTCTAGGATCCGCGGGAGGCTGTAAAGCGTGATCCCAATCCGGTGGTCAGTGACGCGACCTTGTGAGAAGTTGTAGGTGCGGATCCGCTCACTTCGGTCCCCCGTCCCCACCTGCAGACGGCGCGTTTGCGAAATCTCCGCCGCCTGCTCCGCCGTAGCGGCATCAAGCAGGCGAGCTCGCAGCACCTTCATCGCCTTGGCCCGGTTCTTGTGTTGCGACTTCTCATCCTGGCAGGTAACCACCATCCCGGTCGGCAGGTGGGTGATCCGTACGGCTGAATCAGTGGTGTTCACGGACTGCCCTCCCGGACCTGTTGACCGAAAGACATCGATCCGGAGATCCTTGGGATCGATCTGGACCTCTACATCTTCCGCCTCAGCGAGGACTGCCACCGTCACTGTAGAGGTATGAATCCGCCCGCTCGATTCCGTGACCGGCACCCGCTGCACCCGATGGACACCGCTCTCGAATTTGAGACGGCTGTACGCCCCGCGCCCCTCAACGCCGAGAATCGCTTCCTTCACTCCACCGACACCGGTCTGGCTCGCCGACAGGACCTCCACTCGCCAGCCATGCAGTTCGGCGTACCGGGTGTACATCCTGACCAGCTCCGCAGCGAATAGTGCGGCCTCTCCGCCACCAGCCCCTGCTCGCACCTCCAGAATGATGCTTTTCTCGTCGGCCGGATCTCGCGGAAGTAACAGAAGCTTCAACTCCTCTTCAAGCTTCTCCAGCTTGATGGCCAACTCCTCCAGTTCCGCTTCCGCTAACTCGCGCACGTCGTCCTCGACCCCATCATGCAGTAGCGTCTTCGTCTCTTCCTGACTCCGCAGAAGCTTACGATGCCGCTGGAACGCATCTACCACCGGCTCCAGTTCCGCATGCGCCTTGGCCAGATGTTGGAAACGTGGCCGATCGCTAATGATAGCCGGATCACTCATCTGCAGCCCGATCTCAGAAAATCGCTGCTCGATGGTCTTCAGGCGCTCAAGCAACTGCAGCATCGACGTCACCCTCCCGCACGAGCGGCCCCCTGTTAGGAGGCCACTTCTCCGGGCGCTACGGCGAGGGGTTCAGCCAGGGCAGTCCCTGGGGCAGATGTGTCCGCCGTCGGCTTCTTCTGGTACTTCCGCCGGAACCGATCGACTCGCCCTTCGGTGTCGATCAGCTTCTGGCGCCCGGTAAAGAGCGGGTGGCACTTGGAGCAGATCTCTACCCGGAGAGCGAGTACGGTGGACCGGGTGTGGATCACCTCGCCGCACGCGCACGTGATCGTAGTCAGTTGATAGTCAGGGTGAATGCTTGCCTTCATGATTGTCCCTCCCGAGATATTCCGGATTTTTCAGTGACTTAGCCGCAGTTGATTATACCCCCAAGACTGGGGCCTCTCAACAAAAAATATAACTACTCAGATGTTTAGGCTGTAGGCTGAAGGCTGTTAGCCGTTACACATGGACCGAATCAAGGCGTCCGGAACCTTTTCGGTCTCCATCATTGTCGCGTCGTATTCGGAAAACGCCTGACTCATCTGTGCGCGTTCCTACAGTCTAACAGCCTACAGGCTATCTACCTTGTAGTTACCAAAAAAATACAGCCCGTCGGAGGACGGGCTGTTGGGTCGCATCGATTCCGGGAAAATCACCTACGAATTCATTGCCCTCATGAAATCCTCGTTCGATTTGGCTTGCCTCAACTTCTCAAGAAGGAGTTCCATTGCCTCCACTACGCCCATAGTCTGGAGGACCTTGCGGAGAATCCACATCCGGTTAAGCTCCTCCGGGGTGAGCAGGAGCTCCTCTTTCCGTGTGCCGGACCTGAAGATATCGATGGCAGGAAAGACCCGCTTGTCCACCAACCTTCGATCCAGGACAAGCTCGCAGTTGCCGGTCCCCTTGAACTCCTCGAAGATGACGTCGTCCATCCGGCTACCGGTGTCGATAAGGGCTGTGGCTATGATCGTCAGGCTGCCGCCCTCTTCGATATTCCGCGCCGCCCCGAAGAACCGTTTAGGACGCTGCAACGCGTTGCTGTCAACGCCGCCGGAGAGAACCTTACCGCTCGGCGGGACAATGGTGTTGTAGGCCCTTCCCAGTCGGGTGATAGAATCCAGCAAGATCACCACGTCCCGTTTGTGTTCCACCAACCGCTTGGCCTTCTCGATCACCATCTCGGCCACCTGAACGTGACGCGTGGGCGGTTCGTCGAAGGTGGAACTCACCACCTCAGCCTTGACGGAGCGCTGGAAGTCCGTGACCTCCTCCGGCCGTTCGTCGATCAGGAGGACGATCAGGACCACCTCAGGGTGATTCTTGGTGATGCTGTTGGCGATCTTTTGCAGAAGAATGGTCTTACCCGTCCTCGGCGGGGCGACGATCAGCCCACGCTGCCCCTTGCCGATCGGCGTGAGGAGATCCATCACCCGCATGTTCATCTCGTCTTGCGTGGTCTCCAGTCGGATCCGTTGATTCGGGAAGAGGGGAGTCAGGTTATCGAAGAGGATCTTATCCTTAACCAGCTCCGGGTTTTCGAAGTTCACCGCCTCGACCTTGAGAAGGGCGAAGTAACGCTCCCCTTCCTTGGGGGGTCTCACCTGTCCCGAGACGGTATCGCCAGTCCTCAGGTCAAAGCGCCGAATCTGCGACGGCGATACATAAATGTCGTCCGGCCCCGGCAGATAGTTGTAGTCAGGTGCCCGAAGGAAGCCAAACCCATCCGGCAGAACCTCGAGTACGCCCTCCGCGAAGATCAGCCCGCTCTTCTCGGTTTGTGCCTCAAGGATCTTAAAGATGAGCTCTTGCTTGCGGAGGCCGCTGGCGCCCACCACGTTCAGGATCCTGGCAATGCCGCTCAGCTCAGAGATGGTCTTCTCTTTCAACTCTACGATGTTCATCGAACCACCCCTGGGAAGCGCCGCAACGCTCTCCTTCACTTCTGACATGCTGGACCGTCTGGTCGATTCAGACACTGATGTGGCCATCTACGCGAACTCCTCTTCCTCAAGTAAGACTGTTAACGATGAATCTACTTCGCGATCTCAACTAAATACCCGCCTCTCCGTGTGACCGATTTGCAGTATGATGCGCGTGAAGTAACTACTCAGGTAGATAGGCTGAAGGCTTTTAGGGGTAAGTCATGCGTGATCATACGAAACTCCGAAAAGGTCTTGAATGGCTCGACTCGTGCCTTGCGAGATAACTTAGAACCTTCAGTCTTCAGCCTTCAGTCTAAACACCTGAGTAGTTACCGCGCGAATAGTAGAAACCGGTCACCAGGAATAAGGCCCCTGCCGGATGCGTGGGAAACAGCGGTCTGAATCGGAAAGTGAGATGAGTTTGATCTCAGGCAGCGTCGGTCGCCCTCAACCTCAATTATGCGCAGTTCAGGGCCGACCGACAAACGACACTCTGGAGAAGTCATACCCTCAGCGAGACTGTCAATCTAAACCTAGTGGAGCCCATGCGCTTTGTCAAGCCTTTTTTCAAAGCCTCTCAGTAGCAGATCCGACTCGGTGTGGATTGCGCCGTGCCTGACGCGACAATGCTCATCGCGGGCTGTCGAATCCACAGGTAAGCGCCTACGACGAAGCCTTGGCGCGTAACTGTTCCCACACCGCCTTCACCTGGCGCTCCGTCTCTTCAAGCGGTCCTTCATTCTCGATAACATAGTGGGCATGGCGACGTTTCTCTTCCTGCGGCATCTGCGATCCGATGCGCAGCATCGCTTCATCTCGGCTAAGGCCCCTGGCCCCTACCAGGCGGTCGAGCTGGACAGCTTCACTCGCCTCAACGAGGATCACCGCATCAAAGCGAGCGTGCCACCCGCTCTCAATCAACAGCGCGGCATCGAGAAGACACGCGGACGCCCCGGAGGCCCCAGCCTGCCGGATACGCCGTTCACACTCCTCGATGATAGCCGGATGAAGAATCGCCTCCAACCGTTTGCGCGCCTTGGGATCGGCAAACACTATAGCGCCCAGCCTCCGGCGGTCAATTTTACCATCCGCTCCAACCACCTCGCGACCGAACGCCGAGGCGACCGCCTCGAAGAAGGGCTGGCCTGGCTCCACTAACTCGTGAGCGACCTGATCCGCGTCGATGACCGTGGCGCCTAAGCGCCTGAACATTGCCGCAACCGTGCTCTTGCCCGAGCAGATGCCCCCTGTCAGGCCCACAACCACCATGTGCCCGGCGTCCTGCTCACTGGGCATGGGCCTCAGCCAAGCTCTTCCCAATCCCGAGGTCTACTTTCAGGGGAACGCGGAGCGTGGCTGCCCGCTCCATCTCTTCGACGGCCACCCGCTTGGCGACTTCCAACTCAGCTTCTGGCACTTCGAACAGCAACTCATCGTGGATCTGAAGAATCATCCTGGTCCCCAACCTTTCCAACCTCAGGCGTCGGAAGATGGCGATCATCGCGACCTTGATCAGGTCTGCTGCAGATCCCTGAATCGGCGTGTTCACTGCCAAACGCTCCCCGAGTTGCCGAACCACCTGGTCGGAGCTCTTGAGTTCCGGGATAGCCCGGCGACGTCCCCAGAGCGTACTCACGAAGCCGATCTCCCTGGCTTCCTGAACCGTCCGGTCGATAAATGCCTTGACCCCACGATATGTCTGGAAATAGCGCTCGATGTACAGGGCGGCCTCCTCCTGTGGTATATCGAGTTCCGAGGCCAGGCCAAAGGGACTCATCCCGTAGATGATGCCGAAGTTGATCACCTTTGCCCGTCGTCGCATCTCCGCCGTCACTTCCGATGGCTGCACCCCGAAAATCTCGGCTGCAGTGCTGCGGTGCACATCAGCCCCTGCCGTGAAGGCAGCGATTAAGGCCTGGTCCTGGGAGAGGTGCGCCAGGATCCGCAGCTCGATCTGGGAATAGTCGGCCGACAAGAGCCAATGACCCTTCGAGGCGATGAAGGCCTGTCGGATCCGCCACCCAACCTCGCTGCGGACGGGGATATTCTGGAGGTTCGGCTCGCTGGAACTCAGGCGTCCTGTGGCGGTCACCGTCTGATTGAACGATGTATGGATTCGGCCGCTCACAGGATCAGCAAGTCTGAGCAGCACATCAACATAGGTCGATTTGAGTTTCGCGAGACTCCGGTAATTCAGAACCTCCGCAGGTAACTCGTGAGTCATGGCCAACCGCTGAAGTACCTCCACATTGGTGGAATAGCCGGTCTTGGTCCGCTTCAACGGCTTAAGCTTCAGTCGTTGAAATAACACATCCGCCAACTGCTTAGGCGAATTGATGTTGAAGCGCTCGCCCGCCAGGGCAAAGATTCGAGACTCGACCTGGCCGAGCTGGATCTCCAGCTCCTTGCCCAGCTCGCCGAGTTGGTCGGTATCGACTCTGAACCCGACTTCCTCCATCGAGGCTAAGACCTCGATCAACGGCATCTCGACCGTTTGAAATAGCGGCAGTAGCCCTGACTGCTCAAGCCTCGGAAGCAACACATTTTTGAGTTGCCACGCGAGGTGAGCCTCCTCGGCTGCCCGCCTCATTGCCTCCTCCCGCCTGTCCCCTCCCCCATTGGCTCCGGAATTCGACGCAGAACCCACCACCCCCAACTGCTCCAGTGCTAACGCAGCAAGGGAGTGATCTGATCTGGTAGGGTTCAGGAGATAGGAAGCCACCCTCGTATCGAAGGAGAGCCCTCCCAGGACGATGCCCTCCTTCGCGAGGGCAGCCATGGCGCCCTTGAGGTCGTGGCCGATCTTCAAGGGTTTCTCGCCCGCCAGGACGGGGCGCAGGTGCTCACGATACGAGCCAATCGTTTGGCCGGGAAGGAGGCAGAGAACGACATCAGGCTCTTTACAGAAGGCAAGCCCATAGAGATCCCCGTCAGCCGGCCCGCCGCCACTGAACGCGACGGCAATGGCCACACTATCGGAGGCCAGGAGTTCCCTGGCGGCCGCATCGACCTTTTCCTCGCGATCAATGACGACCATACGGAGCGAGCTACGTGAAGTCGCAGGGGTAAACGCCCGTTGAAGTTCCGTAAACTCCAGCTCCCGAAAGAGAGCCTGTAGAGCAGGATAGTCGGGCGCCTGCAGGGCCGCCTGCCCCAGGTCCAGCCTCACCGGGAGATCTGTCATGATGCGGGCAAGATCCCGGCTGAGGCGGGCCTGCTCGATCTGACGTCTCAGAATCTCCCGGACCTTTGCGGACTTGACCTCATGCAACCGACTCACCATCTCTTCGATGCTCCCGAATTGCTGGATGAGGCTCCTGGCGGTCTTCTCCCCGATCCCATGCACGCCAGGGATATTGTCGATCGGATCGCCCATCAGTCCCATCATCTCCACCACCTGACCGGGGGACACACCGAAGCGCTCCTGAACCTCTGCTTCGTTGTAGACCTTCTCCTTCATCCAATCATAGATCCGGATCTCGGGCCCAACGAGTTGGAGCATGTCCTTATCGCTCGTAGCAATGGTTACTTGACAATCCTGCGCCGCTGCCTGTCTCGCCAGCGAGCCGATCAGATCGTCCGCCTCTTGCCCCTGTTGCATTAGGAGCGGGATTCGCATCGCCTCCACCACACGATGAATGTAGGGAAGCTGACGGCTCAGATCGTCCGGCATCTGCGCGCGATTGGCCTTGTAGTCAGCGAATTGCGTATGTCGTTCGGTCGGTCCCGCAGAATCGAAGACCACGACCATGGCCTCCGGACGCTCGTCCCGGATAATCTTCAGAAGCATCTTAGTGAAACCGTATACGGCTCCGGTCGGAACCCCCTTGCTATTCGTGAGGGGTGGAAGCGCATGGTAGGCCCGAAACAGATAGGAACTCCCGTCAATGAGATGCAGCGATCTACCTACCATGGATTAGCATCCTTAATAAATAGCCGTCAGCGATCAGCGCTCAGTCATCAGCTTCGGACAAGGCAGGGGACGCATCGGAAAAAGCTGACAGCTTCTCTACCTCTGTCTAGCAGCAATCGCGGGATATGGAATTGGAGAGCAGCATGCAGCAGGGCAGATTAGCTGAAAAGGCTCTTGACCTTCTCAAAGAAGCTCGTGACCAGAGGGCCCTCGTCTCCGCCCTCCAGTGCAGCGTAGGCCTCGAGCAACTCGCGCTGCTGCATGGAGAGCCTCCTGGGCACCTCGACGACGATTCTGACCGCAAGGTCTCCCACGCCATGGCCCCGCACGTTTGCCACGCCCTTTCCACGGATGCGGAACTCAGCGCCGGACTGGGTTCCAGGGGGGATCTTGAGCTTTGTCATCCCGAAAAAGCTCGGAACCTCCAGCTCGGCCCCCAAGGCTGCCTGAACAAAGCTGACGGGGACCTCACAGGAGAGGTCGTCGCCGTGCCGTGAGAAGAGCGGATGTTCCTTCACGGTGATGACGACATACAGGTCGCCTCGATCCCCCCACTGTGGACCGGCCTCGCCCTCGCCTTGAAGCTTCAGGCGCATCCCAGTTTCCACGCCCGCAGGAATCTTCACCGTAAGGGACCGATCGGACCGGGACCGCCCCGTGCCTCGACAGTCCCGGCATCGATGTTCGACGACACGCCCCTCGCCTCGACAGGCCGAGCAGGTCTGGCTGATCGTGAGAAAGCCTTGTGAGTACCGGACCTGGCCGCTACCGCGGCAGGAACGACAGGCGATTGGGGACGTCCCGGGCTTCGCGCCGCTCCCCTTGCAGGCGCCGCAGGGCTCCAAACGCGGGATGGTGATCTCTTTCGCCGTCCCGATGACCGCTTCCTCAAGGCTGATCTCAAGGTTGTAGCGAAGATCGGCGCCTCGGGAGGTGGCCCGTCGAGCGGACCCTCCAAAGAACCCTTCGAAGAGATCCTCGAACACAGACCCAGCCCTGGCATCGCCAAAGCCCCCTAAGCCGGCCCCTTCGCCGGCAACCCCGAACCGGTCATAGGCCGCTCGTTTCTCGGGATTGCTCAGGATCTCATAGGCCTCCGTGGCCTCTTTGAACTGCTCCTCCGACGCCTTATCGCCAGAGTTCTTGTCCGGGTGATACTTATGGGCCAGCCGACGGTAGGCTCGTTTAATCTCCTCCGGAGGGGCTTCCTGATCCACCCCCAGCACCTGGTAGTAGTCGCGCTTGCTCATGGCTCACACGTTTCGAGTTTCGGGTTCATCCTCATCGACACTCGAAGCTCGAAACTCAGAACTCAGACCCTTCGCTTTTGATACCTTCACCATCGCCGGCCGCAGCAAACGTCCTTCCAGGAGGTACCCCTTTCGGACCTCCTCGACCACGATGTTGTCCCGGCCATCAGTCGACTCTACCTGAGCCACAGCCTGATGGAAGTTCGGATCGAACTCATGCCCCAACGCCTCGATGAACTTCACCGCTGCCTTCTCCAATGTTGCCTGAAAAAGCCGACGAATGACATCGAGACCCTCGGCGACGCCTTGAGCGTCTATCCCCGACCTGGTCGTGGTGGCAGCATGCTCCAGACTGTCTACGACAGGTAGCAGATCCAACAGTAGCCCTTCGTTCGCAAACCTCACGAACTCGCTCCGCTCGCGGGCCGCTCGCTTTTTGTAGTTCTCAAACTCCGCCTGCAGGCGAAGGAGGCGGTCGTTAAGCGACTCTATCTCGGTAGTCTTTTCCTTGAGGCCGGCCTGCAGATTGCTGATCGTCGACTCTAACTCGGTCGAGGAGACGACAGGGCTCTCCTGAGTGTTATCGCTTGTCGATACTTTGGCTTCTTCGCTTTCTTGATCCATTATCTGATCGATTCCCTTTCGTCCATCGGTGGTAACTATTCAGGTAGATAGACTGAAGGCTGAAGGCTTTTAGGAGTAAGCCATGCGTGATCATGCACAACTCCGAAAAGGTCTTGAATGGCTCGATTCGTGCCTTGCGAGATCATTTAGAACCTTCAGCCTTCAGTCTAAACACCTTGTAGTTACCATCAGTCCGTCAGGCTACACAGCACACCATCACTCTTGAGAACAGGCTACACATCGGCTCCTGTCAGAAGCTTACTGACGAGCCTCGCGGTGCAATCGACGAGGGCCGCCATGCGGTCGTAGGCGATCCGTTTCGGTCCCACGATTCCAAGCACGCCAACGGCATGATCCCCACTCTTGTACGGCGCGGCAATCAGGCTGAGCTCGCGCATCTCTCTGACCTCACTCTCTCCGCCGATGATAATCCTTAACCCCTCCTGGGTCAGGCAGTAATCAAGGATCTTCACCAGCTTTGATTTTTCCTCGAAAGCCGCGAAGATGTTCTTCATCTTTTTTACGTCGGCAAACTCCGGCTGATGAGCGATGTTCGCCGTCCCTCCAATATAGACGTGCTCTTCCTCACCTTCTATCGTCTTGTTGCTGAGCTCTAGAGCGCGCTGCATCAGACGGTCGAACTCATCTCGCTCCTCGGCCATCCTGGCAATGATCCTCTTCCTCACCTCGTGAAGGGTCACCCCACCCAATATACTGCTCAGGTAGTTAGAGATCCGATCCAGCTCCGGCTGCTCGATCAGCTCATCGATAGCGATCACCTTCTGCTGTACGAGCCCGGAATCAGCCATAAGGACTACCAGGATCCGCTCCCGATTGAGGTGGACAAAGTTAATGCGTCGCCAGGTGTTCTGAGCAAACTTTGGCGCAAGGACGACGGAGGCGTACCGTGATAGATCGGAGAGGATTCGGCTGACTCCCTGCACCAATTCCTCGGCCTCACCATGGCTCGGACGGATCCCTTGCTCGATTCGGCTTTCCTCGACCCTCGATAATTTAGGGCGCTGCATGAGGCTATCAACGTAGAAGCGGTACCCGGAATCGGTTGGGATCCTGCCGGCTGAAGCGTGCGGTTGAGAGAGATAGCCTATCTCCTCAAGATCCGCCATAACATTGCGGATAGTAGCAGAGCTGAGGTGGCCCAGATGGCGTCTGGCGATACTTCTGGATCCTACGGGCTCCCCGGAGGTGATATAGTCATGGATAATCACCTTCAGGACTTGACACTCCCTTGGAGTAAGTCCATGCGTCCGCATCAGCCCCCCTCTGCCCCCTTTCCTTGCCCTTCTTTCAACGCTTGGCACTCCCCTAATGAGAGCGCCAAGTGCCTAAAAAATACTAAAGACAAACAGCCACTCATGTCAAGCGGATTTGCCGTCCCCAAGAATAGAGCGCAACCCGTTCATCGGCCTGTCATGACATATTCGTAGGGGCGGGGTTGATCCCCGCCCGTTGATCGGGAGGGCATAAAGCCCTCCCCTACAGTGCGAGTACCCGACGGGTGCGCGGCAATCTCTATTCTTGGGGCCGTCGGTCGCACGCGAGAGAGCATGCTATAGAATCAGAGGAGTTGGACAATCAGTTCATTAGCCACGAGGAGCCCCCGCTCTGTGATCTGCACCCGCCCCTCCTTCACGCGAAGAAGCCCATCATCCAGGAGACGGGCAACTCGATCAGACGCAGTGAGATCTTCAATGCCAAGCACGTCCTTGAATGTCTGCACGTCCAGTCCGGCCCGAAGCCGAAGCCCAAGCATCAGACGCTCAAATCGCAGCATCTCAGCAGAAAGCTCTTCGTTGCCGGCCACGGCTGTCCCACGCTCGCCAATGGCGCACACGTAGCTTGCAGGCAGTAATTCGTTATAAAACCGGCGCCCGGCAAGGAATGAGTGAGCTCCTGCCCCAATGCCGAGGTACTCCTGGTGGTGCCAGTAAACCAGATTGTGGCGACAACGGAAGCCGGGACGCGCAAAGTTTGAGATTTCGTAATGCTCGAATCCGGCGTCAAGCAGCCGATCCGCGGCCATCCGGTACATCGCTGCCTCTGTCTCTTCGTCGGGTAGCCCAATCTCCCCTTGGCAATGCTCCCGGTGCAGAAGTGTCCCCTCTTCGAGGATCAGCCCATAGGGAGAGACATGTTCAGGACCCACACTGATGGCCCAGTCAAGGGTCTCCGACCAGTCACCCGTACTCTGACCGGGCAGGCCGAACATCACGTCCAGGTTGATGTTGCTGAAGCCGGCTTCACGCATCAGCCAGAAAGCCTGCTTAGCCTCGCAAGCAGTATGAGCACGACCGATCCGATGGAGGAGTCGATCCTGAACGGCTTGAACTCCTACGCTTAGACGGGTCACCCCGCCTTCCCACAGCGTACGAAGCTTCGGAAGGTCCACCGTCCCAGGATTGGCCTCGAGACTGACCTCTACACCGTCCTCGAAGGTGAAAGCGGCTCGGCAGTGATCGAGGATGCCGATGAGTTGGGACGCCTGGAGTATTGATGGCGTCCCGCCGCCAAAGAAGACGGAGCAGACCTGCCGATCTCGGATCGCCATAGCGGAGGCGCGGAGCGTTATCTCTTGCGCCAGCCCATCCACATACTGCTGTACGTGATCGGCATCGAGACGATACGTGTTGAAATCGCAGTAATGACAGCGTGACAGGCAATAAGGGATATGGATGTATAAACCAATAGATTTCGGGTCAGGAGAAGATCCTGGGTCCAAAACTCAAAGCTCCACACTCGAAACTGCCTTCATCTGACCAACATCCCAATTCGCTCCCAGCGGGGCCTGAAGCGCTCGTGATCCCACGACCAGTAGACAATGAAGGCTTTCCCCTTAATCTTCTTCATGTCAAGAAAGCCCCAGAACCTGCTATCCATACTGTAGTCCCGGTTATCTCCCATCATAAAGAGTTGACCCGGCGCAACCACGACCGGACCGAAATTGTCCCGAGACGAACCCGGATCCCCGATGATGGCGGGATCCAAGTGAACCGTGTACGGCTCAGCGAGAGGCTTATCGTTGATGTAGACCTGTTTTTCACGTACCTCCATCTTCTCGCCAGGCAGGGCAACCACTCGCTTAATAAAGTCTCTCCCCTCATCCTGGGGATACTTGAACACGATAATGTCCCCATGCTGCGGATCGGTAAACCAATACAGGAACTTATTGACCAGGATGTGATCACCGATCTGCAGCGTCTGGAGCATTGATCCAGAAGGGATTTTGAAGGCTTGGACTATAAAGCTCCTGATCACCAGCGCCAGGATAATGGCAATGATGACGGCCTCGGCGTACTGGCGGATGACTGACTTCTCCGGTTTCGCGCCTGGCTGCGAATCCCGCTCCTGGTCTTTCTTTATCGTCTCATCCCCCATCTGCCGCGTCATGGGCTTTTCACCTTCAGGACCGCCATGAAGGCCTCCTGCGGGATCTCGACCCTGCCTACCTGTTTCATCCTGCGCTTCCCCTCCTTCTGGCGCTCCAGCAGCTTTCGCTTGCGGGTGATGTCCCCGCCGTAGCATTTGGCCGTCACGTTTTTACGCAGGGGGCGCACGCTCTCCCGCGCGATGATCTTACCGCCAAGTGCAGCCTGGATCACGACCTCGAAGAGCTGCCTCGGGATCAACTCTCGCATCCGTTCCACCAACATCCGGCCCCTCAGATAGGCCTGCTCCTTCGGGACGATGCAGGAAAGTGCGTCAACCGGCTCATCGTTCACCAGGATATCCAGCTTTGCCAACTGGCCCTCCCGATAATCGAGAAATTCATAGTCCAGGGAGGCGTAGCCACGGGTGGCAGACTTCAGCCGGTCGTAGAAATCCATGACGATCTCGTTGAGCGGGAGGTCGTAGGTAATGAGGATTCGACCGCCTTCCATGTACTCGACGCCGCGCTGAATCCCGCGCTTCTCCTGACAGAGCCCAAAGATTGGCCCTATATACTCACCAGGCGCCATGATGGAGGCCTTGATGTATGGCTCCTCAACCCGTTCGATCTGCTGCGTGAGAGGAAGGTCGCTAGGGTTGTCCACCTCAACGACGGATCCGTCTCTCTTGACTACCCGGTATACCACCGTCGGAGCGGTAGTAATCAGCGTCAGGTCGAACTCGCGCTCCAGCCGCTCCTGAATAATCTCCATGTGGAGCAAGCCAAGGAAACCACACCGGAAGCCAAAGCCGAGGGCAAGCGATGTCTCCGGCTCAAAGCTAAAGGAAAAATCATTGAGGCGGAGCTTCTCCAACGCCTCCTTCATCTCCTGGTACTGTTCGCTCTCGGTCGGGTACAGACCGGCAAACACCATAGGCCGGACCTCTTTGAAGCCAGGCAGAGGCATGGTTGCAGGTCGGTCTTCGGCAGTAATGGTATCCCCTACTCTGGTGTGACGCACATCCCTTATCCCGGCAATGATGTACCCGACCTCTCCGGCTGACAGGAGATCTGCTTGGCGCATCTGAGGAGTAAAGACGCCGACCTGTAACACCTCGAACGCAGCACCGCTGGACATCAGGAGTATCCGCGTCCCGTGGCGCACATGTCCATCGTACAGCCGGACATACATGACGACGCCTTGGTACGGATCGAATGAAGAGTCAAAGATCAGCGCTTTCAGGGGAGCGTCCGGGGACCCTTTGGGATGCGGAATCCGCTTGATGACCGCCTCGATCACCTCTTCAGTGCCGATCCCCTGTTTGGCGCTGCACAGGATCGCCTCAGAGGCATCGATGGCCAGGGTCTCCTCTATCTGCATCTTCACCCGTGCAATGTCGGCATTCGGCAGGTCGATCTTGTTAATCACCGGGATGATGGCCAGGTCATGCTCCATGGCGAGATGAACATTGGCGAGCGTCTGCGCCTCCACGCCCTGGACGGCATCGATCACGAGCAGCGCGCCCTCGCACGCGGAGAGGCTCCGCGAGACCTCGTAGCTAAAGTCCACATGGCCCGGTGTGTCGATCAGGTTCAGAATATACTCTTGCCCGCCCTGCCGCTTGTAGCGAAGGCGAACGGCCTTCGCCTTAATGGTAATACCCCGTTCCCGCTCGAGATCCATGTGATCCAGGACCTGGGCCTCCATCTCACGTGGCTGCAGCGCCCCGGTGGTCTCCAGGATCCGGTCGGCCAGGGTTGACTTTCCATGATCAATATGCGCAATGATGGAGAAGTTGCGAATCTGTTGCAGGTTGGTCGCCATTAACAGTAAGGGTTCAGCAAGAACGCTGACGGTAAGCCGTCGAACAGCTCGGAAGGGAGGCGGCGCGGCAGGAGCACCCCCATGGGAAGCAAGCCAGCGATCACCAGTCTCGATCTCCAACAAAATCGACCATCAGGGTAAGTGAGCCCTTGGCGGCAGAATCCGGAAAGATACTGAGGGATGCCTTGGCCTTCTGAAGGTAGGTGCGAACGAGATCCATCGTGGCCGCAACGGCGCCATGCCGCTGCACTATCGCCTTCACCTCTGCCATGTCAGACTCTCCAATGGTCTCCTGCGCGGCCAACTCTCTGATCCTGCCCTGATCGGCCTCCGAGCCTGTCCGCATCACATGGAGTACAGGAAACGTCATCTTCCCCTCTTTGAAATCGTTCCCTACAGGCTTACCCAGCCGGTACTCCTCCGCGACAAAGTCCAGCGCGTCATCGACCAACTGGAACCCGATCCCCAGATTCAGGCCGAACTCGGTCAACGCAGCCACCTCCTCCGTTTGCCTGCCGGCGATCAGGGCACCAGTCCTGCAAGCAACTGAGATCAGAGCAGCGGTCTTTAACATAATGATGTTCAGATACTCGTCATAGGTGAGGTCGAGGTTTCCGGCCATCTGAACCTCGCGTACCTCACCCTCAATCATCTTGACCGTCGCGTCGGCAAAGGCCCGCATAACGGCCAAGTCGCCATCCGCTACCAGCATCTGAAGCGATCTGGCATACAGGAAATCACCTGCCAGCACGGAGATCTGAGGCCCCCAGGCATTATTCGCCGACGGGAGTCCGCGGCGCTTGTCGGCACGATCGATGATATCATCATGGATAAGCGTGGCAGCGTGCATATACTCGGCCACCACCGCAAGATCGATGTGACGAGAGCCGTCACGATAGCCGCACAGCTTTGCCGAGAGCAGCAGCAGCGCAGGTCGGACCCGTTTACCGCCGCTCTTGAGCACATACCGGATGATCTCGGAGATCAACTCCACCTCGCCGCCGATGTCTTGGAGCAGCCGCTCTTCGACCAGGGCGAGTTCAAGCGTAACAGGAGAGAGAATCGTCTCGGCAATCACACGCGCGCCTCCACGTCAACCAGACCAATCTCACGGACTGTAACGATTAGGTAACTACTCAGGTGTTTAGGCTGTAGGCTGAAGGCTGTTAGTCGTTGCGTATGGACCGAATCAAGGCGCCCAGAACCTTTTGGGTCTCCATCATGTTCGCAGCGCATTCAGAAAACGCCTGGCTCATCTGTGCGCGTTCCTACAGTCTAAAAGCCTACAGTCTATCTACCTGAGTAGTTATGCGATTAGAGTATAGGACATACCCCCCTCGCCTGTCCAAGGAGAAAATATCCGGGACCTGTCGCAAGCGAGTCTCTGCGCCGGCCTTGGCTACGATGAAGAGGCGCCCATAAGAGGCGGCAAGACGCTGAAACCCGGCTTCCTCGCCCCGCTTGATGATCGCGACGTGTCGTCTTGAGTAAAACACAAGGCTGGGCGCGTTCAGGTCATAGGCCACCAGGAGGTCATCAGGGCGAAGCTCTTGTCTGGCGACAAGGGCGAAATCGTGGAGAGACCTCTGAAGACTCTCCTGGACGGCTGGGGCAACCCGATGCACGGCCAGCACGATGCTCAGAACCATCGTGACCGCCTTCGCGGCCACTGCCAGATCTCCCTGCCCTCTTCGCCTGGCTATGACCGCAAGGACAAGTCCAACCGGGAGGAGGACGGCCAGCACGTAAGGCGCAAGCCCAAAATCGAATGGGGGAATGTCAGGCGCCTCGCGGAGGCGGATACGATCGGCAATCGATGACAGGAAGAGGAGGATCACGGCAAGCGAACAGGCCATCCCACCCACGAGCCAGTCACATGCCCTCGCCCACCCCCCCTGCTGTCGTTCGTCGAGGGCGGCTTCTCCCGCTGCCCCTGTCAGCAAGGCGAGCGCAGGAAAAGCGGGGAAGATATAGGATGGGAGTTTCGTGTGGGAGAATGAGAAAAAGAGCACGACGACACCACACCAGATCCATAAAAAGAGCAACAACTCCTGCCGTCCGGTCAGTTCAGTACGTAATCGACTTCGGATAGCCCAGAGATGACCAAAGGCTTTGGGCAGCGTCCCGCTCCACGGAAAAAAGCCGAGGGCGACCACCGGTAAGAAATACAGGGGTCCCCCGACATGGCTTGACACCACACCGAGGTAGCGGTTCAGATGGTGTTGTACAAAGAATCCGTGAACGAACGCCCATCCGTTCTCGCGCAGGACCAGGACGTACCAGGGGAGGACGATCAGGGTAAACAGCGCAAGACCGCTGAGCAACCGAAGCCTGGAAAGAGTCGCTCGGACCTTTCTGCGAATGATCAAAAATGGGCCAATAACCAGCCCAGGGAGCAAAAGACCGATCGGGCCCTTCGTGAGAACGGCGAGCGCCATAGCCAGATATCCAACAAAGAGGAGACTCTCGCGCGCCTTATCTGTGGCTCGGTAGACATCGAAAAAGCAGAAGAGTGTCCAGGCCATACAAAAGGCGAGCGTCATGTCGGTAACCGCCGCCCGCCCCAGGACGATGGTCCCGACGTTCGTGGCAAAGGCCAGAGCGGCAATACATGCGCCCCGCCGGCCAAGCAGTTGCCGTCCGAACAGGTAGATCGACAGCGTGAGTCCGGTCGCGAAGGCGGCAGACCAGAAGCGAGCCGCGTACTCGCCGATCCCGAAACCTTTGTAGGCCAGCGCAATCAGCCAGTAGAATAAGATCGGTTTATCGAAGCGGGGCTGGAAGTTAAAGTGGGGTGTGACCCAGTCTCCAGAGATCAGCATCTCCCTCGCCGCCTCAGCATAGGCCGGCTCATCTGCGTCAAACAGCGAGAGCGAATCCAGGCGATAGAAGAAGACGAGAAGACCCACACCAAGGAGCAGGGTCGTCGCGGCAACTTCTAGAACCCATCGGCGAGAGCTACCGACAGCAGGTGTCGCCTTCTCAGGTGTGCCCATGCACAGAGGAAAAGGCCGAAAACCGACAGACGATCCAACCTGCCAGAAGCCCGATCGCGGCTCCGGCCACAACGTCAGAGGGGAAATGCTTGGCGAGATAGACCCTGGAGAGGGCGACCAAGCCGGCCAATCCGTAGAAAAGAAACGCATACCTGGGATAGGTGCGGGAGAGTACAAATGCTATGGCGAAGGCGGTCACAGAATGGCCGGATGGAAAGGAAATGAAGCCAGCGCCCTTACCCAGGCAAGGGAACTCGACGAAAAACTGGCCCGACTTTTCAGCGAGGGGGCGGGATCGGCAAGCCAGATTTTTCACGACCTGACCGGAGAGACCACCGAGAATCACCGCAAGTAATCCGAATTTGCCCGCGATGGCCTCTCGATGCTTTCCAGCCTTCAGGCCGATGACCAAAAGGGTAGCAGCCACGGCGGCAGCCACGGGGCCATACCCAAGGGCGGTGATCGCACCTGCCATTATCAACCCCCAATCGCTCTGCACCGATAGGATGAAGGTCTTCACCGAACCGTCTACATACAGCACAAGAAAGGGTAGCACGGCGAATAACGCTGCAGTATAACCCAACACCTTGCCGTCGAACGACCGGGCGAGGGACCCGGAAGGCTTCGAGCGAGCTTGTAATCTTGACCGCATCCTGTCTATCCCCTCACAGCAAATCGCGCTTCTTGGCCTCGAATTCTTCTTTCCCGATCTCACCTTTGGCATACCGCTTCTTGAGGATCTCCTGGGCCGATTCCTCCGGCAACTGGACGTATCTAATCCCGGAACCAGCCCGCCAAAGCCAGCGAACCGTTAGCACCAGCACCAGCAAAATAAGAAGCCAGAAGGCCGTAATCATGACCATCCAAAGGATCCCCCATCCCCAGAACCAGGGCTCAGGCGTCATCTCCTCCCACCGCATCATCATGACCCTTACTCCGCGCTCGCACAAGGGTGGGAACGCATCTTTTATGTTGAAGAAGTCGATTCCACCTGCCGCTCCAACCACCTCAGGCGAGCAATCTCTCCCATGGCGACAAGACGATCCCCGGCCTCAATCCTTTCATTTGTGGAGGGATGAAAGATCATTTCACCCAATGCCCGTTTGATTGCCACCACAATCACCCCAGGCTCCTTGCACAGCCCTGAGTCGCCCAGCGTGACCCCCTCGCAGGGAGATCCCACCGGCACCACAATCTCCTCAAGCTGCAACTCCAGGCTCCGATAGTGCGTGGCCAGCTCAATGATATCCACTACGGCGGGGCGGAGGGCTGCCTGAGCCATGCGGTGTCCCCCCATTGCGTAGGGCGAAATCACCTTATTGGCTCCTGCGTGGGTAAGGGTCTTTTCGCTCCGCTCCGTCTCGGCCCTGGCGACTACAAAGATAGAGGGGTTGAGATCCTTGGCCGTGAGGACCATGAAGACATTGTCCGCATCGATCGGCATAGTGGCGAAGAGACCTTTGGCCCGTATCACCCCGGCAACCAGGAGGACCTTCTCATCGGTGGCATCCCCCTTGAGCAAAAGGTAGCCCGCCTCCTCCACCTTGCGGACCCGCTCTTCCTCCAGCTCGATGACCACAAACGGGACGGGCTTTGAAGCCAACTCGCGACAGATCACCTCCCCGATGCGACCATAGCCACACACGAGATAGTGGTTTGTCAGGGCGTCGATTTGCTTCTCCATTCTCCTCCTCCCGAAGAACTGCTGGAACTCCCCCTCCACGATTTTTGCGGTAACAGTTCCTGCTGTATAGAGGACCACCCCCAGGCCGGCAAAGAGGAGCCCGATCGTGAACATCCTGCCGGTCCAACTCAAAGGTCTTACCTCTTGAAACCCCACCGTTGAGATGGTGATGATGGTCATATAGAAGGCCTCAAGCCACGTATACCCCTCAAGGAAGCGATACCCTGCAATCCCTGTGATCACTACTGCCGCGAGAAACAGTACAGCGATCCTTAGTCGTATCAAGGGAGTGACTCCTCTGTCACCCGGTCAGTCCTCACCGTCGAGAGTTGAGACGAATTCATGATGATATTTAGGGCTCGATCTTGGAACCTAACACGTCCAGGAACTTGCGCATCCATTCAGGATGGCCTGGCCAGGCTGCGGCTGTGACGAGATTACCATCTACATACGCATTGGAGAAGGTAGCGTTCACCTCTTCCCACTTGGCGCCGGCTCGGATCAGCTCAGGCCTCACGGCCGGATAGGAGGTGCAGCGTTTGCCTTCCACGACACCGGCCGCCGTCAAGAGTTGCTGTCCATGACAAATGGAGGCGATAGGTTTGTTCTCCTTCGCAAAGTGTCTGACGATGTCGAGCACCTGCTCGTTCAGGCGAAGATATTCCGGTGACCGTCCTCCCGGAATCACCAGGGCGTCGTAATTCTTGGGCCTGATCTTAGCGAAGGTGGCGTTGAGGGCGAAGTTGTGACCCCGCTTCTCGCTGTACGTCTGGTCCCCCTCGAAGTCGTGGACGGCTGTCCGCACGGTGTCGCCGGCTTTCTTGCCGGGGGAGACCGCGTGGACCGTGTGCCCCACCATGGTCAACATCTGAAAGGGGACCATCGCCTCATAGTCCTCGACAAAATCCCCCACAAGCATCAGAATCCTCTTTGCCGCCATCATCTTCCTCCTTGTATACACGAGGGCATGCGTCTCAGGCAGTGTGCCATTCCGCCTGTCTGCGTGCGAACACGCACAGGCAGGGGCTTGACCCGGAATCCAGCCCCGCGGAAGCGCGGACCCAGGGTGTAGATTCCCACTTTCGAGGAAATACCCCATGCGCCTGCGGTGTACCCAACCCTCCCCCCTCGGAGGGGGAGGGGACGGGTGGGGGGGACTTTCAGGGCAATGACGTCCATTGTTGCCACGTATGACTATGTATAGCAGGCCCCGAATCTATCCCAAGGCGAGGCTATCAAAGCGACTCCCACTCCGCAAGCAGATTTCACGAGCGCCATCAAGCAGGTATACGTACGATATCACCCTGGTGAGGATGAAGATGATAGGGAAGAGCAGATGAAATAAAGCGAGGAAGCCGGATTCTGCGGCTGAACGGCCGGCAAAGCCGGCCCGATTCCGCCCGCTGGTTAGCTGCGCCTGTAGACGTCCCGCCGGTGCCCGACCTTGACAACGATCACCACGAGTACATCATCCAGGATCTCGTAGACGATACGGTATAAACCCAGGCGAAGTCGATACCTCTCCTGTCCGGACAACTTCTCGCACCCTTTCCCGCGTGGATCCTCCGCTAATGTCTCGAAGCATTTCAGGAGCCGGGAAACGTCCTTCTTCGGAATCCCTCGAAGATCCTTGGCGACCGAACTCTTGAAGACCAGGCTAAATTTTCCCACAAGCCTTCAGGTCCCTCAAAAGCTCCTCGTAGGTCATCACGGGTTCCGCCTGTCGCTCGGCGAAGGCAGCCAAGTCTTCCTGATCCTCGCGAAGAGCCATGCGCACAGCGTCATTGACGAGATCGGACACGGTACACTGGGTATCAGCAGCCTTTATGCGAAGGGCTCGATGCAGATCCGGATTGAAGTAGACTGTGGAACGCTTGGCAGACTCACTCATGGTCATCACCTCCATGAGCAAGAATAGCACCATAGCGCCTTGACGTCAAGGCGTTATGGTGTCACTTGCGGATAATAGGGGATAATAGGGACAGACACTATTTATTGAGATCCTTTCTTGGTCTTCCCCTCTGCAACACGCGTATTCCTCATCCCAGTTTCCTGTGCACCTCCCAGATGAACCCATCCCTTCCAGTGGTCGCTCTGTCATCGTGTGCCTTCGAATCGCTGTCGTGCCGAAAGACCGCCTGGTGATAATTCCCTCGTTGTGTTACATGATACGGGTCGCCGGATGCAACGATTCGGGTAATCCGTGGCGTGCACGATCATGACCTTGAACACCACGAATTGTCACGATAATAGTGTCTGTCCCTATTTTCATTTCCTATTTTCATTTCTAATGCTTCCTAACCGTAATGTTTAACAAGACGCTCGAGAATAGTCTGGAGCGTCACGCCGTGCAGGGGATCACTCATTGGAATAGTTTTTTCGGCTCTTCCGGGTTTCGTGTGGGTAACAGCGATGGATCAAAAGAGTAAAAGACCCCTCGCCCCCCGGGTACCCTCTGGGTGCGGAGAGGGGAAGGGTGAGGGGGTAAGGACCCGTGGGCGTGCCAGAGGGCTCCGACGGAGGCAGACCGACTGTGAGCGGGTGCTCTGGCGGCAGTTGCGCGCCCGGCGGCTCCAGCACCAAGCTAGGCGCCAGTCGGTGGCACGAAGCGCACCTGAAGTCCTCGACCCAACGCCCTGGCAATCTTATCCAAGGTCTCAATCGTCACGTTCTGCGCACCGCGCTCGATTCGAGAGACCGTCTGCTGTTTGGTCTTGAGAGCATCGGCAAGTTCTCGCTGGCTCATCTTCCGCGCCTCGCGTGCCCGAGTGATTTCCAACGCAACACGCAGCTCGATGCCAGCCTCCTCATAGAAACGCCGGAACTCTGGGTCCTTCATTTCGCCGCGTAGATACTGCTTCAGGGTCGTGCCACGCCCCCCTGCCTTCTTACCCGTCATGTCTCACCTCCAAATCGTTCCAACCAATCCGCACGAACCTTGCGTGCCCGGGCAATCGCCGATGGTGGAACTCGTCCCTCGTTCTTCAGAATGCCAATCGTTACAACGATGATTGATCGACCATGGAAGAAGTACAGCAGCCTGTGCTGATGCTGGTCTATCGCGACCCGGAGCTCGTAGATGTCATCGCCAAGATAGTCGACTTGCGGACGCCTTGCCTGATGGCCGGTATCCTCCAGATATTGTAACGCACGACCGATCTTCGCCCGATGTGCCGTGGCCTGCGTTCGGATGTAGTCCAATGCCGGCTCTTCTCCGGAAGCCGTCTTATAGAACTCGAGCCGATAAGCCATCGCTCGTACAATACAGCGTATAGGCTGTTATGTCAAGGTGCGCCTAATGTTTGCGCGTAAGCCGCCGGCCCACGTAAGTATATAAGTATAAGTATAGGGACAGATACTATTTATTGGAGATCCTTTCTTGGTCTTCCCCTCTGCAACACGTGTATTACTCGTCCAATTTCCTGCGCGCCTCCCAGATGAACTCATCTCTTCGCAGTGGTCGCTCTATCATCGTGTACCTCCGAATCGCTGTCGTGCCGAAAGACCGCCCGTGCTAATTTCCTCGTTGCGTCACATGATACGGGTGGCCTGGTACAACGATTCGAACAACCCGTGGCATGCATGATCATGACCGCGAACACCACGAATCGTCACGATAATAGTGTCTGTCCCTATTTTTACTCCTATTTTTTCTATGTGTAATACATGCAAGACAAGTATACGGATAGCGGGTACAGAGATCACGATTCAAGTGGAGGTTGGCTCGTTGAACGCGGAGTCTAATCTATCCAGGCGTGCGAGTTTGACTTTTCACGGCCATTGCCTCGCCGACTGCCAATGTGTTGCGCCTTCGCTTCACGACAGAGGGGAGCCATCGAAGTGGCCGAATAGTCATAACGCCCTGGAAGCAGTGTCAAGGGGAAAAACGAAAACGTGCGTTGACTCGCACTTGCACCTTTTGGTAGTCTTTGGACGGCAATGTCTTCTCAATGGAACGCCAAGGAGGATGCTGACAGCGATGACACGATACTTTCAGTTGCTAGGAGAGATGAGTCACTACCGATTGCCCCAGGCCAAGCTTGCGCTGCAGGAGTTGGCAGCAGACGACGAACTGGTGATCGTCGTGCCCGAGCAATCGCTGGCAGGGGAGATACAGCAGTGGGCCACCAGCCAGGGTTTTACCGTCGCCGCCCCGAAGAAGATTCTAGGCGGGTTGACCCGGTGGCAACTATCGGTCACAAACGCGACACCTGTGCCTGTGGAGGAAAAACCGGCTGCCGCAGCGCCGACGGCTGCTGCTGCGCCGGCCCCTACCGCAGTCCCAGCCCCCGCTGGCCAAGTATAACTAAACATGACATTGGGCGGAAAGCCCTCCTCACCCTCACCCTCTCCCCCAAATGGGGGCGAGGGATTAATGATAACGGACTCCTCTCCGTATCGGAGGGTGTCCGGGGAGAGGATTGACGTGAGGGGGCACGGATTTGCATGCCCAGGGGAGAGCCGGCGGCTCATGCGGGTTGAGCAGTGACAGGAAGCTTGGCCTCGACCAGTAAGGCCAGGGTCCCCGCGTACCGCTGCCCTATCCCGCTCGGCCCGGATCATGGCGAATCGCACCGTCCATGGGCTCAGATCGAACGGCTCACCCGGCGTGTTGGCGACATAGGCGTCAAGCAGCTTACGATAGAACCTGACGATGTTCCCCGCGAGGGAAGTCGTGTACTCGCGGCCCTGGATCTTCAGACAGCTCCGGCGCTGCCTCCAAGGCGTCGCTGACGTTCCGCATGATCTCTTCGGGCGTGTCTCCCTCCGTGATCAGCTCTGGCAACACAGGGCTGGTCACCGTATACCCCCTTCGGGCTGAGGACTCAACACCAGCGGAATCTTGTAGAGTTTTGACATAACACTCACTCCTTTGCCTTAGATACGTCGAGCACTTCCAGCGTCTAATCTATTGTCCCAAACCATTCGCGTCGCTTCATCCACTTTGCCAATTCCAGCACGGGCGAAACAGTAGAAGCCAACACGACGACGATAGCCCAATCCACGAGTGGCAGGCTAACTGTGCTAAACGGCTCATGCAGGAACGGTGCAGAGACTATTATCGCCAACGGCACTAACCCCCATACAATCGCCAGATTCAACCACCTATTGGCAAAGGGCTGATTCAACACTGAATGGCGGTCGGAGCGGAAGTTATAGGCCTTGAAGCTCTCAATCAGCACCAGTGACACGAAGGTCATCGTCATGGCTTTTTCGATGCTCCGGCCGGAGTGGAGCGCCCACGCAAAAAGACCCAAGTTGACCGCCGCTGACCACAATCCGCCCACCATCATCACAGTGACGATAGGCCGGGTGAAGATACCGGTGCGTGGGTTTCTCGGCCTACGGCGCATGAGGTCGGGTTCGGGTGGGTCTACAGCCAACGCCAACGCGGGCAAGCCATCAGTGGCCAGATTGACGTATAGGATTTGCACGGCCGTCAACGGCAGAGGCATGCCCAGCAAAGTCGCCCCGGCCATCAGGACGATTTCGCCAATGTTGCACGAGAGCAGGTACATCAGATATTTTTTGATGTTGCCGAAGATGCCCCGGCCCTCTTCCACCGCCGCGACAATGGAAGCAAAGTTGTCGTCGGTCAGCGTCATGGCGGCGGCCTCTTTGGTCACGTCCGTACCGGTGATGCCCATCGCGATGCCGATGTCGGCCTTCTTGAGCGCGGGCGCGTCATTTATCCCGTCGCCCGTCATCGCAACAATGTGACCTTTCTTTTGCAGGGCCGTGACCACACGCAACTTATGCGCCGGGGACACGCGAGCGTAGACGTCGATCTTCTCAACCTCACGTTCAAGCTCGGCCTCGCTCATCGCCTCCAGTTCTGCGCCGGTCACGACGCGGCCCGTCTTGAGCAATCCCAATTCGCGGGCTACTGCTTGCGCGGTCAGTGGGTGGTCGCCGGTAATCATGACCGGTTTAATCCCGGCTTGTTCGCACGTTTCGATCGCGGCCTTCGCCTCAGGACGCGGTGGGTCAATCATGCCCACCAAGCCAAGAAATGTCATGTCGTGTTCGGCGTTTTCCAGTGTTGCGCTTTGTTTGGAAGCCACAGCGAGAACCCGCAATGCCTCGCTTGCCATCCGGCGAGCTGTTTCCACAATCATCTCCCGACTCTCGGCATCAAGGGCTGTTTCCCCATCTGCCGTCATGTGTCGGACGCACGAATCAAGAATAATTTCCGGCGCGCCCTTAGCATAGGCGACGATGTCCTCCGGTTCGCTGTGCAGCGTGGTCATGCGTTTGGTTTCGGAGGTGAAGGGGATTTCGTTCACGCGGGGGAATTGCGACTCAAGGTCGGCCTTGTTCAACCCGGCTTTGGCGGCGACGGCAACCAATGCGCCCTCCGTCGGGTCGCCTTTGACGTGCCAGCGGCCATTGGCCTCGCTATGAACGATATGCGCGTCGGAGGCAAGCGCGGCGGCGCGCAACAGCAGTTTCAGCGGGCTAGAGGGTTCAATGCTGAGGCCGTCACGTGAGAACCGGCCGTGCGGTTCATAGCCCGCCCCGGAGACGTTCAGCATGTGCCCGGCCACAAAGATCTTGCACACCGTCATCTCGTCTTTCGTCAGTGTGCCGGTCTTGTCGGAGCAGATCACCGACGTGCTGCCGAGCGTTTCAACCGCCGGGAGGCGGCGCATCAGCGCATGGCGCTTGACCATCCTCTGTACGCCGATAGCAAGTGAGATCGTGACCACAGCAGGGAGGGCCTCCGGGACAACGGCAACCGCCAGCGCAATACCGAAAATCAACATCTCAATGAAGGGTTGCCCGCGATACAGGCCGAGGGCAACAATGGCTGCCACCACTACGAAGGCGACCCACGCCAGCGCGTGACCGACCCTATCCAAGTTGTCCTGCAACGGGGTCCTGCCGGTTTCAACCGTCTGGAGCATTTGGGCAATCTTGCCAAACTCAGTATTCATGCCCGTCGCAACGACAACTGCGCGGCCCCGGCCATAGGTCGCGACTGTACCGGCGTAGGCCAGATTCTTGCGGTCGCCTAAGGCCAATTCGCCGTTCGTGAGGGGCGCGGCGTATTTTTCCACCGGAACCGACTCGCCCGTCAGCGCGGCCTCTTCGATTTGCAAATTCACGGCCTCAATCAACCTGACATCGGCGGGGATTTTGTCGCCTGCCCGCAACAGGACGACATCACCCGGCACGAGGGCGCGCGCCGGGATCTCAACTTCCTCCCTATCGCGGAGGGCGGTTGCAGTCGGCGCGGCCATTTGGCGCAATGCCTCGGTCGCGCGTTCGGCCCGGTATTCCTGCGCAAAACCCAAGAGCACGGCAAACAGCACAATGACGGCAATGGCGATGGCTTCAATCCCGTGTCCAAGGAAGCCGGAGAGCGCCGTCGCCACGAGCAGAATGACAATCAGCACATTTTTGAACTGCTCAAAGAGAATCGTCCACGGCGAGATCCGGTGGGCGGCTTGCAGTTCATTCGGCCCATGTTCCGCCAACCGTTGGGCCGCCTCCGCCTCTGTCAGACCGGTGGGTGTGGATTTCAGGTGAGCAAAGACGGTTTCGTTGGAGAGGGTATGCCAGAGGATAGGGTCGAACGCCAATCGGATTTTAGGAGGGCCCATCGTTCGGCTGACGCTCGCCTCGTAAGTAGGCCACCCAGTACACGCCGGCGACCAGCAGGGTTCCACCGACCACGTTGCCGGCGGTCACGGCGACGATGTTTCTCACGGCCCCGACGACCGACACCGCGCTTTCCCTATCCAGCGCGAGCCCATATGGCAGGAAGAACCAGTTGGCGATCGAGTGCTCGAAGCCCATAGCCACGAAGGCGGTAATGGGAAAGAGAATTGCCAGAATCTTGTCGGTCACGCTACGCCCGCCCATGGCGAGCCACACCGCCAGACAGACCAGCGCATTACACAGCACGCCGCGCGTGAAGGCCTCGATAACCGAAAGATCGGCCTTCGCGCGAGCGATATTGAGGACCGTCTCACCGATAGCACCCCCGCCCAGACCGGCAACATTGGCCCACACGACGAGCAGAACCGTAGCGAGGCAGCCACCCACATTGCCCAGATAGGCCAGGAACCAGTTGCGCATGACCTCGCGGGTGCCGATCAGCCTGCTGGCCCAAGCCATGGCGATGAGGTTATTCCCGGTGAAGAGCTCGGCGCCCGCGACAACGACGAGGACCAGTCCGAGGCAGAAGCTCAAGCCGCCGACCAACCGCGTCATACCGAAGCCAAGGGTAGATTTGGTCACCACGACGATGAAAAAGAGAGCCCCTAGCGAGATGAAGGCGCCGGCCAGCACGGCCAGCACGAGCAACGTCAGTGGATCGGTGCGCGCCTTCGCAACACCGAGCCCCTCGACTTTCCGCGCAATCTCGCGCGGCGGATACGCATCACCGACGTGTAGATCGTTATCCATCCGCTTAGCACCCGCCAACGGACCAACGCCGCCTTCTAGCGTCAGTCTCCATCGCTTTATTAGGCATGGTCTCCCTCGGACACGCCCGCATCATGACGAGCTACTGGCGCGGAGAAGGTTCACCGCAGCATCGACAGCCGGACGCAGTTTTGTCTGTGACAAGTCAGAAAAGGAAAGCGGACGAGGACTACTGCACCTGTTGCAGGTGCAACCATGCTTCGTCCTCCTCCGGCCGGTTCCAGTCCTCGGCAAGAGCCGCTTCGCTGAGCAGCGCACTTTCCGGCACTCCGGCCACTGGACGTTCCTCCAAGATCATGACCAGCGCTCGCCGGGCTGCAGGAAGATGGACGGGCTCTAGCAGTCGCACGTTACTGTACTCATCACAATCACAGCTTCGACCGTTCGGACCATCGTTTTCCCCTCCAAGAGGATACACGAATCAGGCCACGCCTGCCTAATGAGGCCGCGAGCGGAGCGCACGGCTCTGTTTAGTCGACCACGTACTCAAGTCGACAACATTCATGAGCGGTCCGTCTCACGCTCGACCGTCGTGACGATGCCCTTGAGGAACCCTCGCATTTCCTTGATCGAACGTACAGGGATGAGCTCGATTCGATTCCCGTATATGATCGCTTGCACCTTCTGACCGGGCGACAGGCCCAGCTTTTCCCGAATTCGCTTCGGAATAACTACCTGGAACTTGGGCGACACCGTCACCGTCTCCATACGACCTCCGTCGATACGAATAGTGTTGCACAATCACTCTATCGATGGCGGCGTCGGGTGTCAAGATCGGTGACGCTCTGGTGCGCGTCTGACCGGAAGGCGTGCCCTCGTAGTTGCGATATCCTCACTGTGTTGTTGGGCTACGAATGAGCCGCGCACATCAGCGATATGATTGCACGAGACAACAGGCGTGCCGGCTCTATTGTTTGTTAGCCGGACGCGCGCCGGGATCTGTCCGTCGCTCGGCCGATGGCGGGCGCCAGAGCCGCCTCGATCTTGTCCCAGCGTCCAAGGAACTGTTCGTTGCGAAGGGTAGCAAGGTCAATGATGCCTCGGGTTGAGTACTGCTTGACCTTCAACCTCGCTTCCTCGGCGGTGGCGATGAAGTACGTCGGAGCATCAGGCGGTTCGTTCAAGCACACGAACACGTACATCACTCCCGGCACTACCCTGTCCTGCATGATGGGCCAGCCGACGTTCTTCCGGTGTGCGATTGCCTTGACTTGCACATTCACTGTGCGGCCATCGTGCTCAGCGAACAGGTCGATGGCCTTCGCATTACCCAAGGTCATCGCAACTGAGTATCCGCGCCGATAGAGCTCCGCAGCTACGAAGTACTCACCTGCAAGGTGGGATGAGTTTCGGTCGGGTGTGATGGCCATTTCTCATAATTCCGGCTAACTATTGCGTATACTGACCAGCCTATTACGGTCACGGAGTTTCTGAAGACGGCTTCAGGGCCTGATCCGTACCCGGTCCTCTTCAACGATCCACAGATACCTTTTGGGTTCCTCCCTACTAATCAGGAGGATCAGTAACTCGCCCGTCAACGCGTAATCTTCCAAATCTCTTCAAACCGTTGGGGGTAGGGTTCGGCCAACGCTCGTTCGAACTCCTTCAGCCACTGACGGATATAAGCAGCATCCGCGTTTGGATTCTTGAGCAGCACGGTGCGGACATCTTCCAAGTCGCGCGGTCTGCCCGCGATTACTTTGTGGATGATCAGGTCCTCCAGGGCGGCAAAGCGCAGCTCCGCCCTGCCAATCGTGACCACACGGGCGCGCTGAAGCGCTTGCTGTTCATACGGGGAGGAGGAGAAAAGAAAATCGACACGGATACCCGTCCCAGGCTGCTCACAGGGTAAGACCATGGTCTGAGTGACGAACTGCATCGCGTCGGCCACCCGCACCTGCAAATCGATGGCTTCTACCATCTTAAGGAGATCCGGGAGATGCTCCGGGCCTATGCCCAGCGTCAGATCAATATCCCGGGTCAGGCGGGGCTCGCCGTAGAGCAGCACCGCCTGCCCCCCAATCAGCATGTATGAGATACCGGCCGCGTTAAGTGCCAGCCCGAGCTGTTCCAGCAGTTCTGTAAACATTCAGCACCCGTGCCACGGCGATTTTCACCTCTAACCCATCGGCCGGCTCTCGCGGGCAGAGTAGACCCAAGGCCTGAGCCTCCATGTACAGCCCATCGACAAGACGAAGATTGTGCATGAGGTCGGCCGGTGCCCCTCTCAACTGCTCCGTCTCCCATTGCTCCCACAGGGCTTTATCGCGAATCATCAAGGCTTCTCCCTCACTTGTGCCTTGTCCTGCTCTCGCTGGCGGAGGAGGCGCCGGAGCAACTTACCGGATCGCATGTCGGATCGCCCCCATCAAGCAACTCCTGACAACTCAAGCAGATGAGGCATGCCGATGGTCAGAGAATCTCACACCCTGTTTTATTGATCGGCTGGAACTGTCCTTGCCTCGTAGCCGAGTCGTTCGGAGGGTTTGATCGCCGATGCCTTGACAAGCGGGGTGAGCTCCGTGACGCCTAACTCCCCTACCTGATAATTGAACGACTCCAGGATATCAATCGCTCGATCGACGGACTGGACGAGATATTCGGCCTTTTCTTTCTTTCGACGGCCCATGCACTCCTCGCACACCCTTCGGCAACGCAAGGAAACGCTGTCTCAATATACCATGCCATCGCTTTGCCTGGGATTCGATCGAAGATGGAAGGAAAAGGTAGTGTGACTGTAAAAGGGTGTTCTATTTGTGTCAACGAAAATTTACGAGCCTTAAATTACGTGCCTTCCCTCAAAGATCGCCGTGCCGACCCGTACCAGCGTTGCTCCCTCTTCGATGGCGATCTCGTAATCGTGGCTCATCCCCATTGAGAGATGACGGAGAGGGTGGTCGGGACAGGCCTCGGCCGCCTGATCTCGTAGCAGCCGGAGCCTTCGAAAGAAAGGACGGACTTCCTCGGGAGTCCTGCGAAATGGTGGGATCGCCATCAGGCCGTCGACAGCCAGATGTGTGAACTGCCGGCAGGCTTGGAGCAACGGCAAGAGGTCAGCTTCGATGATGCCGGACTTACTCGGTTCGCCTTCCAGGTTCACCTCTACGAGAACCCGCACCTGCTTCCGTAAGGCAGCCCCATGCCGGTCCAGAGCGGCAGCAAGCTTCAAGGAGTCGAGCGAATGGATCAGATCAAACATCTCGGCAGCAGAGCGACTCTTATTCGTCTGTAAGTGACCGATCAGATGCCATGTAACCGGGAGCGAGCTCAGGAGGGCAATCTTATCTGAGGCCTCTTGAACCCGATTCTCGCCCAGCAGCATCACGCCGGCATCGACTGCCTCTCGGATACGGGAAACCGGCACAGTCTTGGTGACGGCAACCAGTTCCACCTCATCAGGGTCCCTACCGGCGCGGCTGGCCGCCTCGGCCATCCGACGCCTTACCTGCTCAACCCGATCTCTCACCCGTTCCGCCAAGCTTGCCCTTCTTCGCCTCCCGCCCCTACACGCACCGCCGCAAGGCGTGATCCGGATGGCTATTCGCCCGGAGCTCCGCGATCCCCTCGAACCGCAATAGCCGACGACAGTTCGGACAGACATTCTCCGAGCCGCCGATCGGCAACAAGCAGTGCGGACAGGTCACCGTCAAACTGCCTGAACATAGAAACAGCCGAAACAGTGCGCTAAGTCGCCTCATTGACATATCCTCCCTTCCATGGCTCGCATCGAGGAGGAACTTTTCCCCGAAATCGCTAATCGGCCTGGCGCCGCAAAAAGGTCGGGATATCCAGCTCGTCCCCATCCAGATCCTGAGGTCTGAGCTCCATACTGCGGGGGTTGAATTGCTCATCGGAGGTCTCGTGCCCAACCGTCCCACGCTTCCTGAGGAAGCCCGCCCGCTCCGCTGCTCTGGCTGTGTACGCCTTCATTTCGACCATGTTTGAGGACCCCTCCTCTCCAGCCGTGGCAGCAGTATCGAATCCGGTGGCAATCACTGTCACGCAGACATCATCCTTGAGCGATTCGTCGATCACCGCTCCGAAAATGATGTTAGCATCCTGATGGGCCGCCATGGAGATCGTAGAGCTGGCCTCGTTCACCTCGTACAACGAGAGCGCCGGACCGCCGGTGATGTTAATGAGGACGCTCCTAGCGCCATCGATAGAAATATTTTCCAGGAGCGGGCTGTTAATAGCCCGTGCGGCCGCTTCGGAGGCTGCGCTCTCCCCTGACGCAACTCCGATGCCCATCATCGCAATCCCACGCTCCGACATAATGGTCTTGACATCGGCAAAGTCCAGGTTGATCAGACCCGGCACCACAATGAGGTCTGCAATCCCTTGCACTGCCTGGCGCAATACGTCGTCGGCAATCTTGAAGGCGTCAGTCAGCGAGGTCTGTCGCTCCACCACCTGTAGCAGCCGCTGGTTCGGGATAGTGATCAAGGTATCGACAATCTCGCACAGCGCAGCAAGTCCACGAGCTGCTTGAACCTCTCTCGTTTTGCCCTCGAAGGCGAATGGCTTGGTCACTACCCCAACTGTCAAGATGCCCAATTCCTTCGCGAGTTTTGCGATGATAGGCGCGGCGCCGGTTCCTGTCCCGCCGCCCATCCCGGCGGTGATAAACACCATATCCGCGCCTTCCAGGAGGGCCAGGATCTTGTCGGTATCCTCAAGCGCCGCTTGTCGCCCGATCTCCGGATTCGCCCCTGCCCCACGACCCCCAGTGACGTTGGCGCCGATCTGAAGCTTGGTGCCCACAGAAGACATCCTGAGCGCCTGGGTGTCAGTGTTGACTATGAAGAAATCAACCCCCGTAAAATTCGATGTCGACATCCGATTTACCGCATTGGACCCCCCGCCCCCAACTCCGATCACCTTGATCTTGGCCGCGTGCTCGGCATCGATCTCCAGCGCGAATGGCATTTCCACCTCCCCTCGAAAGCGGTTATTGGATGTTGGATGCTAGATCGCTAGATGGTGCATCTTGTCCCCAACCCAAGGTCTACGCTCTTCCCGTAAGCTTCACAGAAAATCGCTAAACCACTGTCTCATCCGCTTGATGATCTTGTCCACCAGGCTTTGTTCCGATGGCCTGCTAAACCGATGCTGGTTAAGATGTGCCGCGCCGTACAGCACCAGGCCCACGCCGGTTGCATGCATCGGTGAGCTTACCACTTCCTTCAGGCCGCCGATGCCGACCGGTATCCCCAGCCGTACCGGCAGGTCGAAGATCTGTTCGGCCAGCTCCGGCACACCCGCCATCGCGGAGGATCCACCAGTGACCACAACCCCGGCGCCTATCTGTTGCATCAACCCGGTTCGTTTCACTTCCAGGGCTGCATGCGTGAAGATCTCATCCATTCTTGGCTGAACGATCTCGCACAACATCTGCCGCGAGAGCAGGCGAGGCTTACGTCCGCCAACGCTCGGGACCTCCACCGACTCCTCACCCTCAACGAGAGAGGCCAGAGCGCAGCCGTACTTGTGCTTGATCTCCTCGGCACACTTGGGAGGTGTCCTGAGTCCAATGGCAATGTCATGGGTTAGATGGTCGCCGCCCAGCGGCAGCACCGCAGTATGGCGGATGCTCCCATCCACGAAGACAGCGATATCAGTAGTCCCGCCGCCGATGTCTATAAGGATTACTCCCAGCTCTTTCTCATCTGCGGTCAGCGTCGCTTCACTGGAGGCCAGCGGCTGCAATACGATATCCCGCACCTCCAGCCCGGACCTGGTCGCGCACTTGATGATATTTTCTGCCGAGGCGACGGCACCCGTGACGATATGGATCTCAGCCTCGAGCCGAGATCCGCTCATTCCGACCGGTTCCTTCACCCCCCCCTGATCGTCGATAATGAACTCTTGTGGAATGACGTGGATCACTCGGCGATCGGCAGGCAGTGTGATGGCCTTGGCCGCCTCGATGACCCGATCCACATCGTTCTGAGTGATCTCCTGGTTCTTACCGGAGATAGCGATCACCCCCCGGCTATTAATCCCCTTGATGTGGCCTCCGGCGATCCCCACAAATGCGGATTCCAGGGCGACTCCTGCCATCGCCTCCGCTGCCTCGACTGCCTGCTTAATCGACTCAACGGTCACATCGATGTTGACGACGATGCCCTTCTTCAGGCCCTGCGATGGGCTGATCCCGCATCCGACGATTTCGACCCCGTTCTCCGTCACTTCAGCGACGATGACGCAGATCTTGGTCGTGCCGATGTCGAGTCCTGTCACGAGATCGCCCCTCCGGGTCATGCGCCTTCCTTCGGAAGCGGCTTCACGATAACCTTATCGGCAAACCGGAGATCGGCATATTCCAACTCGCGCAGGGTGGTCCCACGCATCTCAAGCGCCTGCGCCAACCGATCCAACTGCTGCTGCAGACCATCCTTCTCTCCGAAACGCAGGTATGGTAACCCGTGGTCCAGTAAGACGGTGTAGCTCCCATCGCCCTCCAGTCGGATCTCTCTCACCCGCACATCCGGTCCTAAGGTACCCTGATGAAACCACTGCCACAGATAAGTCCCCTGTTCGACGCGAGCGGGATCGATCAGCTCCCCCGTCTCGAGTGGGTGATCGGCAGGAAGCTTCAGCAGCGGAAGGTCGGACATCTCCGATAGTGAAGCTTCCTGCAGGATGAGCCCATCCTCGCTGACGAGGTAGGAGCGATCGACCGCCACAACCGCGCGTGGCGTGCGCTCCGACACGTGAACCAGTAAGGTTGCTGGAAGACGTCTACTCACCCTGGCCGTTTTGATCCAGGGATTGCGTAGAATGGCCGTCGCCACCTCTTTCAAATCGACCTGCAGGATGCCCGCATGGGCTGGCAGGGCCAAGCTATCGATAATCGCCACTGTAGGCACTCGTCGGTTTCCTTCAACAATGAGATCGCTAATCAGAAAATAGTGTATGGGCGTGGAGCGTGAAACCTGCTGCCAAACCAGCCATCCAAGTACGACCAGCAACATGGAGAGGATGGCCACCATCGCACCCTGTCTGAGGCGCGAACCAAACCGCTGGCCCATGCGAATCCCGCCCTTCCGCCGCCATCCTGACCTCGCCGATACCAATCTCAGGAAGCGCCGATTTGGGCGAAATCCAACACCCTCCTCAACTTGCGATGGGCGATCCGACGACCTGGATCTCCAGTTCAAGCTCCACTCCTGTCTTGACCATTACGAGCGTTCTGGCTCGCTCGATTAGCCAGAACACATCCGCCGCCGTGGCCCCGCCGAGATTCACGATAAAGTTGCCGTGTTTCTCGGAGATCTGCGCTCCTCCTCGCCGTAGCCCCTTGAGCCCCACCTGCTCCACCAGACGCCCCGCGAAGTCCCCCGGAGGGTTCTTGAAGAAGCAACCGGCGGACCTGACCTCTACCGGCTGCGTCAGATTCCTCCTTGCCAGCAACGTCGAGATCGTTCCCCTGATCTCTGCCGCCCTTCCCCTCCTGAGCGTGAAGCAGGCTTCAACGATCGCTGAACCTGCCGGAAGGGTACAGTGCCTGTAACCCGGGCCGAGATCCTCCCGCGTGAGATGCCGCTCCTCGCCCAAGCCGTCCACGATGCGAATCCAGTCAAGGCGATCGAGAATGGCGCCTAATGGCGTCCCGGCATTCCCCTTGATCGCCCCCCCGACGGTTCCCGGCACACCTGTCAGCCCTTCGAGACCGGTTAAGCTGCTCATTGCAGAGAAGGCCAGCAGACGGCTTGTCCGCACGCTAGCCCCGCACCTGATCTGTTCGCCGGACGACTCAAGCCCCAGGAAGGTTTGTGAGAGGTTGATAACCAGACCTCTGACCCCTCCATCCAACGCCAGCACGTTACTTCCACCACCAAGGATCAGGAGAGGAATCGCCTCGTCCCGCACCACTTTGAGTAAGGTTTTCAGATCTTCAAGGTCAGCGGGGTAGACCATCGCCTCGGCTGGGCCCCCGATCCGGAGGTAGGTATGCGACGCGAGCGGCTCTTCAGTGAGGACCCGCCCTTTAATGAGTCCCTGGAGCCTTTCCTGTAGACTGAGCGTTTCTATCATTGGCGTTCGGCGATCGGCTTTTCGCTGATGCCTGACGGCTGATTACTGACTGCTGCCCCTTGCAGCCGGCCGACAATCTGCTCGCCGGCCTTCCAGATGTCGCCCGCGCCCATGGTAATGACCATGTCTCCAGGACGGGCCAGATCAACGACCCGGTCCGCGATCTCCTCCTTGCGTTCCACGTACAGGACCTCTGGTCCTCTCCGACTGGCAACCAGATCTGCAAGCTGTCTACCGGAGACGCCGGCAATCGGCGCCTCTCCAGCCGGGTAGATCTCGGTGATGATCACCTGATCGGCCAAATCGAAGGCGGAAGCAAACTCATGGAGGAGCCTAGAGGTCCTGGTATAACGATGCGGCTGGAAGACGGCGATCAGCCGCCGCTCAAATCCAGCCCTGGCCGCCTGTAGCGTAGCCTGGATCTCTGCCGGGTGATGGGCGTAGTCGTCCACCACCATGATGTCCTGAGGGCTCCCCTTCACCTGGAAACGTCGAGCGACACCGGAGAACTCCCCAAGCGCCGTCCGGATCTCGGCAAATTCGATCTCCAGCTCAAGGCCCACTGCTATTGCTGCCAACGCATTCGACACATTGTGCAATCCGGGAACCCTGAGTTGCACCTCCCCCAGAGGTTCTCCCTTGAACCTCACCTTAAAGGTGGAGTTGAGTCCGGTGAGCGAGACCCCCTCTGCCGTCAAATCGGCCCGCGCGTTACAGGCATACGAGACAATGCGCTTCTGTATCCTGGGCAACAGGTCTCGGATCTCTTCTTGATCGAGGCACAGAATAGCTGAACCATAGAAGGGGACCTTATTGATGAACTCGAGGAACGTCTCCTTGATCTGTTGCAGATCGCGGTAGTAATCGAGGTGCTCAGCGTCGATGGTAGTCACCACGGCGATGGTGGGGGCCAGCTTCAGGAAAGAGCCGTCGCTCTCATCGGCCTCCGCGACCAGAAACTCGCCCTGCCCGAGCTTCGCATTGCTGCCAAGCGCATCCAACCTGCCCCCGATAACTACGGTGGGATCAAGACCCGCCTGGGCCAACACCGTGGCCACCATGGAGGTTGTCGTAGTCTTCCCATGGGTGCCGGCAACGGCTACGCCATACTTCTTCATCCGCATCAGCTCGGCCAGCATCTCGGCTCGCTGAATGACCGGGATGGCATGGACCGTCGCCGCGATAATCTCGGGATTCTCTGGAGAAACCGCCGAGGATCGGACCACGACGTCGGCATCCTGTACATTGGCGGGATCGTGACCGATCTGTACGGTCACACCCAACCCCTGGAGGCGAAGAGCATGCTCTGACACCTTTAGGTCGGAGCCGCTGACCTGATAGCCAAGATTGTGGAGGACTTCGGCAATCCCGCTCATTCCGACTCCCCCGATTCCGACGAAGTGGATGTGCCGGATCTTCTTAAACATGTCCGTAACTCCGGGTTCCGCCTCGTAGTTGCTGGCTGGACACTTGGAACCTGGCGTCTGGCGCCTGACACGCAGTCAGCGTCACGAGATCGGCCAAGCGGGCTGCCGCGTCCGGCTTCGCCAAGCCCTTCGCCCGGCGTGCCATGATCTCAAGCCCCTCTCTGTCGCGAAGAAACGTCCGTATGATCTCGGCCACCGTGGCACCACTCAGATCGCGGTCCAGGACCATCCGGGCTCCGCCGGAGGCGACCAGCGCTTCAGCATTGTAGCGCTGGTGATCGTTCGCGGCAAAGGGGAACGGAACGAGCACCGACGGCTTCCCCAGGGCGCAGAGCTCTGCCACAGTGCCGGCGCCGGCCCGACAGAAACAGAGATCGGCAGTCGCATACGCCACGGCCATCGCCTGAAAGAACGGCTCCACCACCGCGGGATACCCGAACGCGTCATACCCTTGCCGGACAAGAGAAAGGTCGCGCGGACCCGTGGCATGGATGAACTGGATCCACTCTCGTTCGTCTGTAAGCTTAGGGAGCGCCTCCATGACTGCCTGGTTCAGCCGGTGAGCCCCCTGACTGCCGCCGAAGATCAGAAGGGTAAATCGATTTGCATCGAGACCCAAGCGAGCCGCTGCCTCTGCCCTGCTCACGCCGAAGAGCTCCGCTCGGACTGGATTGCCGGTCACCCGCACCTTACTCTTGGGGAAAAACTCGGATGCCTCTTCGAAGGCAACCGCGACGCGATCAACGATCCTCCCCAACCATCGGTTGGCAAGCCCTGGCAAGGCGTTCTGTTCATGGATCACGGTCGGAACCCTTGCAAGCACTCCCGACAGTACCATGGCAGCCGAGGCGTAGCCACCAAACCCGACCACAACATCGGGACGGAACCGTCGAAGGATCGATAGAGACCGGATGAGGCCTGAGGGGATCAGCGTGAGGCTCCGAAGTCGCGACAGGTGGCCCTTCCCCTGTAGGCCGGAAGCCCTGATCCCCTCGAAGTCCCAACCTCTCGTTGCCAGCAACGATGCCTCAATCCCTCCCTCGACGCCAATAAAGAGGAGCGACAGGTCCGTCCTTCTTGACCTGAGCTCCTCGGCTAACGCAATGGCAGGAAAGAGGTGACCGCCAGTCCCGCCTCCTGCAATGATGGCCTTCACGCGAGTCGTCCTCTCGCCGTCTGGGAACGAGAGATGCTGAGCAGGATCCCGACACACAAACAGGTGGTGATCAGGGATGTGCCACCGAAACTGATCAACGGCAAAGGCAAACCCGTGATGGGTAGCAGTCCGACAACCACCCCAAAGTTGATGGCGGCCTGTGTCACGATGGTAAAGGTAATTCCCATCGCCGCGTAGGCGCCGAACAGATCAGGCGCTCGAAGTGCGATCCGGGTCCCGCGCCACAGGAGAATACCGAAGAGGAAGACCACCAATAGAGCCCCCACGAATCCTGTCTCCTCCCCGACGACGGCAAAGATGAACTCAGTATGGGACTCGGGCAGATAACCCAGCTTCCCAAAGCTGTCACCGAGCCCCCGCCCCAGAAGTCCCCCCGGTCCCAATGCGTAGATTGACTGGTGGGTCTGGTGCGCTGCTTGGGAGGAGGCGTGATTCGGGTCCAACAGCGTCATCACTCGCGTTCTGGCATACGGCTGGGTCAGGACGAACAGGGAGGCGAGCGTCACGACCACGAGAGCAACGATGCTCAGGTGGCTGAGGCGAACGCCTGCCACGAAACACAGTGCCAATACTGCACACATCAGGACCGCCGCCATCCCAATGTGTGGCTGAAACACAATCAGCCCGCACACGAGTCCGGAGAGAAGAAGCGGCTTGAGAAAGCGTTTGGCGAAGCACTCCTCCCGATCGGCGCTTCTGGCGAGGAGCCTGGCCGTCAGTAGAACGATGGAGAGTCTGGCAAGCTCGGAAGGTTGAAAGGAGACCCCGAACAGCCGGAGCCATCGCCGGGCGCTATTGACCTTGACCCCTATTGATGGGGTCAGCACCAGGATGAGGAGGAACAGCGAGACGAAGAATAACAGGGGCGCATACCGTTGAAATATCCGGTAGTCGCGGTACATAGCCCAGACCATGACCGCGAACCCGATCAAGGCCCAGAGGATCTGCTTCTTCAGGAAAAAGAATGGGTCGCCGTATTTATCCTGGGCCTTGATGGCGCTCGCGCTATAGACCATGACGATACCGAGTCCGACCAACAACAGCGCGACACCGCACAGCAGCCTATCATAGGAGAGGCGCTTCGTGATCATGCTTGCCCCCGTATGCTGTAAGCGGGAGGCAGAAGCTCCCGTACCGCCGCCTTAAACGCGCGCCCCCGCTCTTCAAAATCGGTAAACATATCGAAGCTGGCGCAGGCCGGAGAAAGCAGCACAACCTCTCCTGGCGATGCGGCGGCCGCGGCGCGCTGCACGGCCTCATCGAGACTGGACGCATCCTCCGTCGGACACGCGAGGGCCAGCGTTCGCCGCAGCGTCTCAGCGGCTTCACCGATCAGGATCAGCCGTTTGACCCGCTCGCGGACCAGGGGGATGAGCGGCGCGAAATCGCCATGCTTGTCCCTGCCGCCGGCGATGAGCACAACGGGGTTCGTAAAACTCTCCAACGATCGGACAACCGCCCCAACATTGGTCCCTTTGGAGTCGTTGACGTAGCGAACGCCGTCGATCTCCGCGACAAACTCCAGACGATGTTCCAGCCCCTCGAAACTCGTGAGCGCTATCCGGATCGCTGTTGTGGAGGCGCCGGCTACCGCCGCCGCCAGGCCGGCGGCCAGCGCATTTTCCAGATTATGTACACCCTGAATCTTCAATTCGGATATCCGGCACATAACTTCTCGCATCCCATCAAGGGCCAGCATGAGCTGATCGCCTTCAACGTACGCCCCCATATCGAGCGGCCTGGTCCGGCTGAATGCGATCCTCCGTCCTCGGGCTCGTGCTGCCGCCTGAAGAACCAGCGGATCGTCCGCATTGATGACGGCAAAGTCGGACGGCCGTTGATTCTCGAAGATGCGCGCCTTGGCCCGGTAATAGTCTTCGACCTGATCGTAGCGATCAAGATGATCAGGGGCGAGATTCAGCAGTAACGCCACGCGCGGCCTGAACTCTTCGATCGTTTCCAACTGAAAGCTCGATAGCTCCGTGACCACACATTCACCCGCCGCAAGGGAAGGCGCCACCCGGCAGAGGGGGGTACCGATGTTGCCGGCCACATGCGAAGGCAGGCCGGCTTGCTTCAGCATTGCGCCGAGAAGGGTCGTGGTGGTGCTCTTACCGTTGGTCCCAGTGATCCCGATGAATGTGGCTTCACTGCACCGGTAGGCCAGTTCGACTTCACCGATGAGCGGGATGCCCACCTCACGAACCCGCTGAAACAGCGGCTCACGCAGATCGATCCCCGGACTTACCACGACGAGATCGGCCGAGAGCAAGGAGTGCAGATGATGCTCTCCCAGCTCAAGACTGACCCCGTCCTGCTCCAGGCTGCAGAGATCAGCGCCAATCTCACGCTCACCCCTGCGGTCGGTGCCGATGACCGTGGCGCCCTGTTTGAGTAACAGGCGGCAGGCCGCCTCCCCGGATCGCGCCAACCCTACGACCACGACTCGTTTGCCGACCAGATCGATCATCGCTGGCTTCATGTCACCTCAACTTCAACGTGGTGAGCGAGAGCAGGGCCAGGATAAAGGAGATGATCCAGAACCGGACAATGATCTTCGGCTCCGCCATCCCGTTCAGCTCGTAGTGGTGATGGAGGGGCGCCATCCTGAAGACTCGTCGGCCGGTCGTCCGGTAGGAGAAGACCTGCATGATCACCGAGATGGCCTCTGCCACGAACACCCCCCCGACGATGAGCAGGAGTAACTCGCTCTTGACCAGGACAGCGAGCGTAGCCAAGGCGGCCCCAAGCGCTAAAGAGCCGGTGTCGCCCATAAAGAGCTGCGCGGGGTACGCGTTGTACCAGAGAAACCCCAAGCTGGCCCCGACGATGGCGCCGCCAAAGACGGTAAGCTCCGAACTCCCTCTCACAAAGATCACCTGCAGGTAGTGAGCGATACTGGCATGCCCTGCAATGTACGCCAGGACCGTATACGCCGCAGCGGTCATCAGGATCGGACCGATGGCCAACCCATCGAGACCATCGGTCAGGTTCACCGCATTAGAAGTGCCAACAATGACCAGCGTTACGAACAGGACATAGCCCCATCCCAGATCGGGCATCCAGTCCTTGAGAAAGGGGATAGTCAGCTTCGTAGTAAATGGATCAACCGGGTTGATATACAGAAAGAGCCCAATAAGCATGCTGGGAATTACCTGCCACAACAGTTTTGTCCTGACCGAGAGTCCCTTACTATTCTTGGACACCACCTTCAGGTAGTCGTCGATGAACCCCACCGCCCCCATCCAAACCGTGCAAAACAGGGCAATCCAGACGAATCGATTGGTTAGGTTCGCCCAGAGCAACGTGGCGATGAGCACAGAGACCAGGATCAGGAGGCCACCCATCGTGGGCGTCCCGGCCTTCTGCAGATGCCCCGCTGGCCCGTCGTCCCTGATGCTCTGACCGATCTGCAACTCCTGAAGCTTGCGGATCAACGCAGGTCCCATCAGCAAACTGATCAACAGCGCGGTGAGGATGGCTCCGGCCGTACGGAAGGTCACGTACCGGAAGACGTTCAAGACGGCGTAGCTTCCGTGCAATGGGAAAAGCAGGTGATACAGCATCAGGACGCGCGCCCCCTGTCAGTGCTGAGGGGATAGGGTCTAGGGTGTAGGGTAGAGATAAATGAAAACGACTCTCTAATCAGCAAGCCTTCCATTCTCTGCCCTCTACCCTTTACCCTCTACCCTGTTCCTATTTGCCTGGCGTCACCAGATGCCGCCGATCTACCAGCGCCCTGCCCTCTGTCGATTTGAAATGGGTTGAACGCTTTTCTCGATGGGCCTCAAGCGCCAAGTCCACCAGACGAACGACAAGCTCCGCAGGCTTCACCCCGCTTGCCTCCCAGAGGGTAAAGGAAAGCGACCCCGGCATGGTGTTGACCTCATTGACGTACGGCTTCATCGCGGCTGTGTCGATAAGAAAATCAACCCGGGAGATCCCGCGCGAGTCGATCGTCTGAAAGGCTGCTGCTGCCATGGACCGTATCTCATCAGAAAGCGCCTGGGGAATCCTAGCGGGAATGACACTCGGCGCTAGATCCGCGCTTCCCGGCTGCGTGTCCTCCGGGTACTTGTCACGGTAGCCCACAACCTCGCCCGAGCTGATGATCTCCTCACACTCCGAGACGGTCAACGCATGGTTGCCCAGGACGCCGCATTGCACCTCGACCCGCTGCTCAACAGCCCGCTCTATCAGCACGCGGGAGCTGAAACGCATTGCGCGCTTCGCCAAGCTCAGCGCTTCGGCCGCATCATGAGCCATACCTATGCCCACGCTGGAACCGGCCACGGCAGGCTTGACTATCACCGGGTAATTCAATCTGCGCTCAATCCCCTTCACAACGGCCGCCTCATCCTCCAACAGCTCGCGTCTGGTGATACCGATCCCCTCAACAACCGGAAGGCCTGCGCCCTGAAAGATGAGCTTGGCGATAATCTTATCCATTCCTACGGCCGAGGCGGTGACCCCAGCTCCCACATACGGTAGATCGGCCAATTCACACAGACCCTGAATCGTTCCATCCTCACCATGCGTCCCATGAATGACCGGGAAGGCGACATCGATTGTGGGGTGGAGCTGCTTGCGAAGCCAGCCTTTTCGCTCCTGCTGCGGCACCAACGCGCCAACCGACGGGTCCGGCGCCAGAAAGAGCGGATCAACCCCCGTCGCGCTCTGGCCCCGGTCCAGGTTGTCAATCTGGGGTATGTATCGCTCCCGATTTAACCGCAGCTTTTCCGCGTCGAGCTTCGAACGCTCAGCCGTTCCCGCCACAACGCTTCGTTCTGCCAGCTTTCGTATCTCGGCATCGACCGTCAACAGATCCCGAACCGCCTCACCTGTAAGCCATGTGCCCTCTGCCGTGAGAAAGATCGGCAGCGTCTCGAACTGGTCCTGCAACGAGAGCAGGACCTCATAGATCTTACTGGCGGTCATGATCGAAATCTCTCGCTCCACCGAGCGACTTCCGAAGATCAGCCCTATGCGTCTGATGGCGCCACTCATGCGAGCTCCAGATACGTATCAGGTAGTCGATTCTCGTACAGCAGGACATCGCCCTCCCGGACGATCGCCTTGAGGTGGTCAGTCACTTCACCGCTGTGTCGAGCCACCAGAACCCGGCTATCAGCAAACCCACCCTCGAGAAGCCCTTCACGCAGCGGTTGTGTCTGCTGTGGCCCGACCAACAGGACGTAATCGCAGACCGCGGCGGCAGCTCGGCCAAACCGGCGGTTCTCCTCCGCCTCGATCTGGCCTAACTCCACCAGGCCCGGCGTGATCAGGATCTTCGAGCCTCCCTTAAACTGGCTGAGGACCTCCAGGGCCATCCGGGCCCCAAGCGGATTGGCGTTGGCCACATCGATCAGCTTGATGACCCCACCCTCTTCGCGGAGCTCCAGGCGCTTGGGCGCCGGCGTAAGAGACTTCACCCCGTCGGCAATCTCCTCCAGGGGCACACCGCACTCTAAGGCAGCAGCCGTCGCCCCCAGGATATTGGCAATGTTCCAGCCTCCCAGCAGCCTGGTCTCGAACATGGCCGTGCCATACCCGGTCTCCACGCGAAAGGCCGAGCCGTGACTGGAGAGCTTGATGTCTTTCCCCCGGACGCCCAGAGCCCGCTCGTCCTCACCGACCCCGTACAAGAGTACGCGTCGACCTTCCCGCCTCGCACGTTCGGCCAATCGCAGAGCGCCTGGATCGTCAGCGTTCACAATCGCCAAGCCATCCGGTGGAAGCGAATCGATCAGCTCATACTTCGCCTCGGCGATCCGCTCCGGCGTGCCAAACCGCTCGAGGTGCTGAACTCCAACCGCTGTGAGGATACCGAGTCGGGGCCGCAAGATCTCGCACACCTCCCTGATCTCGCCGGGGCCGTAGGCCGCCACCTCGACGACGAAGAACTGGTGATCGTCTCGAAGCGCCTCGCGGACAACCCGAACGATACCCATAGTGGAGTTGACCCCGTCAGGCGTCTTAAAGACCGAGTAGCGCTTCTGAAGCAACGTCGCAGCGATGAACTTCGTTGTCGTCTTTCCATAGCTTCCCGTGATCCCGACGACCTCCCCGGGATACTGACGCATGCGTACTTTAGCCTGCGTATAGAAGCGCTGATTGACCGCCTGCTCCAGCGGAGCGAGACTCAGGTTTGCCACGAGGACCGTGCCGGCCGCAATCTCGGACATCACAAGCAGGCCGGCGGTCAGGCCGATGCCGACAAGGAGGGCGCGAGGGGCCACTATGAGTCGGGACAGTACGATCACAGTCAGCCCGGAGGTGACAAGCATGACCGCCACCGCAAGGAGGAACGTGACTGCTACTAAGCGTACCGTTCGGGGTGTCCACTGCAGTTGCTGGCTGACCTGAAGCGAGGACCACCGGGATATCAGCCACATCCCGGCGGCCAGCCACACGATGTAAAATGCACCTGTCCCGGCATGCCTTAAGCCGGGAATAACAGGGAGAGGTAACCAACCAAGGAGGATTCCGGCCCCTAAGACCGCTACCTGAACGAGGGCCCCTCGGCTGTCCAGAACTATGCCCCAGTGCCTGGCGATCCAGCCACGCAGGCGCGCACTGTTGTAACGCTCCAACTGGGCAAGGTATATCAGATCCAGATGGCGCATTATAACGACCGCCATATATGGAAAAAGACTAGTAACGGCTCGGCCTGCAAGTGAAGGTCCAAGAACCCCACCCGACCGCATCACTGGCTGTCCTGGCACAAGAACTCCCTCACCAACCGGCCAAAACGGTCTGGGCTGTCAACAAACGGGAAATGGCCCGCCCCTTCGAACACCTCCAACCGCGAGCCCTGTATCCCGCGCGTCATAATCTCCATCGAGGAGAAAGGCACTTCCTGATCCCGGTCTCCCCAGATAATCAGTGTAGGCGTGCGAACAGACGACAAGATCCCTCGGAGGTCTTCGCCCACGACCTTGACCAGCGTCGCGCGTAGTGAACCGGCGTTCCGATAGTCCCGCGACCCCATCCGCTGATAGAGTTCGGCAATCACTCGCTCGCCCAGCCTACCCCACATAGGCAGCGAAAATATCCGCTTCGCCAGCTTCGTGGCTCCAACCTTCACGCGGAACAGAGGCCCTCGTCTCGGGCGGATCCCTGCGCTGGCTACCAGAACAAGACTCTTGACTCTATCGGGCCACTTGGCAGCCAAGGCTAGCGCGATTCGGCCCCCAAATGAATGGCCGACCAGGCTGGCCACCGAGATATTGACGCGATCCATAAATGCCGCGACGTAGGAGGCATACTCCCATGTCCCCCACACCGTAGCAGCCGATGGCGTCCAGCCAAAACCAGGCAGATCAAGGGCGTACACCCGAAATCGATCCTCCAGAGCCTTGGCAACTGTAGCCAGGGACTCGGCTGAGGTACCCCACCCATGAAGGAGAACTACAGGCATCCCCTCTCCCCACACGGTAAAATGGGTGTCCAGGTCACCGACACGTATCAGCACACCACCACCAAATACAGGGTAGAGGGTATAGGGGGTAGGGTTTAAGAACAGGGTTCAGAGTATTAGGGGGTAGAGTGTAACAAAGAGTTTCTCGGTGTTTTCTTAGCCCCATACCCTATACCCTTCACCCTATACCCTGTCTTTTCACTCTCGACAGAACCCCAGCTCGTGGAGCGCCTCTCTGGCTACCTGTCGGTCATCAAAGGGGATTGTGCGATCGTGAAGAATCTGATAGGCCTCGTGCCCTTTCCCCGCGATCACCACCATGTCACCTTGTCCAGCCAGCGAGAGGGCCTCACGAATGGCTAATGCCCGGTCTAAAATTGTAACATAGCCCTTTCCCTGACCCCATACCTTTTTCGCCCCAGCCTCGACCTCCTCGATGATCTGATGAGGGTCCTCACTGCGGGGATTGTCGGAGGTGATCACCGTAAAGTCGGCCAACTGCAGAGCCGCTTCTCCCATGACTGCACGCTTCCCCCGATCCCGATCTCCCCCGCACCCGAATAGGACAATCAGGCGTCCCGGACAGCATTGCCGTGCCATATGGAGGACGCGTCGCAGGGCGTCAGGGGTGTGCGCATAATCGACGATCACACTGAACTCCTGTCCCGCCTCTACCCGCTCACACCGACCCGGGACGTGGCGGAGCGCTGCAATCCCGTCTGCCACCACTGACAGATCCACGCCGAGATGCAACCCTGTGGCAGCGGCTGCCAGGATGTTGGACAGATTATAGCCCCCCAGTAACGGAGAGTGAATCGCCGTCGTTCCCCACGGGGTGTGTAGTTGGCACCGAACTCCATCCGGTCCCATATCGATATCAGTGGCCGACAGGTCCGCCGGCCGTTGCACACTGTAGGTGTAGCGTCTCACCCGCGTCGCCCCGAGAAAGAGGTCAGCATCCGGATCATCCAGATTGATGACGGCCGCCTTTTCCGTCGCTTTCGTTGACCCGACACCTAGCCCCTCAAACAGAGAAAGCTTGGCGCTCCGGTACGCCTCCATGGTGCCATGAAAGTCCAGGTGGTCCTGTGTCAGATTCGTGAATACGGCCACGTCAAACTCGCAGCCATCAACACGATGCAGGGCCAGGGCGTGAGACGAGACCTCCATGACGACACTGTCAGTGCCAAGATGCGCCATCCGTTCGAGGAGCGCTTGCAGATCGCATGACTCCGGTGTCGTCCGCGTCGCCTCCATCTCTACCCCGTTGCAGCGGTACCCGATAGTACCGATCAGCCCGACCTGATGTCCTGCGCGTCGCAGCAGCGACTCGACCATGTAGGTAGTGGTCGTCTTGCCGTTAGTCCCTGTCACCCCCACCATAACAAGCTTGCGCGAGGGATGACCATAGGCTCGACACGCAACCATAGCAAGGCTCTGCCGGGCATTGGCCACCTTTACCACCGTCCCACCACGCAATGCACCCTCCGGCAGGCCGCTTCGCTCCACCAGGGCTGCAACGGCACCCGCTGCCCAGGCGGCTTGGAGGAAATCGTGGCCATCACGCCTGAATCCGCTGATGCTTACAAACAGATCCCCGGGCCTCACCAGTCTGGAATCGTATCGGATCTCATGGACCTCCACATCGACAGACCCGCGGAGGACCTGGTGCTCGGTCCCCTCAATTAAGGCGAAAAGTCGCACTGCGAATCCCTTCTGCCACCCGGAGCCGCTCTCGGATACCAGGGGTCATCCGGAGATGCTTCAGGGACTCTCGAGCGATCTCCCGAAACGTCGGCGCCGCAATCGATCCACCCCAACGGAGCGTGCTCGGCTCGTCGATGATCACGATAATGGCCAGTCGAGGTTGCTCAACCGGGACAAACCCGACAAATGACGCCACCACCTTATGCCGAGAGTACCGGCCGGTGGCTGGTTCCAGTTTCTGAGAGGTCCCGGTCTTCCCTGCTACATCGAAGCCCTCTACGGCTGCAGCCTTCCCCGTCCCTTCCGTCACCACCCCCTTGAGGACAGTCGCAAGGGTTCTCGATGTGGCTTCCGAGATCACTCTCCTGATCTGTGTCGGCGCATTTTCGTGGATAACTTTGCCATCCGCCGCGACGATTGACTGTACGACGTATGGACGAACCATGTTGCCACCGTTCGCAATCGCACTCATCGCGACCAGCATCTGCAGCGGACTCACGGAGATCTCCTGCCCAATGGAGAGCGAAGCGAGCGAGAGGGCCGACCACTCCTTCGGACGCCGGATCATGCCGGGCGTTTCTCCCGGCAGATCGATCTTGGTGAGATTTCCAAACCCGAACCCGCTGATGTAATTGTAGTAGAGGCTCTTGCCCAGCCGCATGCCGACCTTGATAGCCCCCACATTGCTGGAGTGAGCCAGTATCTCGGCGAACGTGATGATCCCAAACCGTTCATGATCCCGAATGGTGACCCCGCCCACCTGGATGGCGCCCCCCTCGCCGTCGAACCGATCTTCGGGCCGTACGAGTCTCTCCTCCAGGGCGCCGGCACCCACGATGGCCTTAAAGGCCGACCCCGGCTCGTAGTAATCAGCCACCGCTCGATTCCGGCGAGCGAAAGCCGACGCCTCAGCATACGCATTGGGGTCAAACGTGGGGTAGTTGGCAAGCGCCAGAATCTCGCCGCTGAAGGGATCCATCACAATGGCACTGCCACTGAGGGCGCCGGATTGGGTCACCGCAGCTTCCAGCTCCCGCTCAGAGATATATTGGATCACCTCATCAATCGTCAGGTGTAGATCTGAACCCTGCGCCCCATCTGCTTCCTCTCTGAAGATCGGTCGACGCTTGGCATCCTGTTGTTGTACAATCCACTTACGCTTGCCGGCCAGGTAGGCATCGTACTGCAGCTCAAGTCCTTCCAGCCCGCGATCGTCTGTTCCGACAAATCCCAACAGGTGAGCCGCCTGTTGCTGCTTTGGATAAAATCGCTTACTCTCCGTGTCAGATTCGATCCCCTTCAGCATGAGGCGCGCGACAGCCTGCGCCTCCTCCGTGGAGACTGATCGCTTGATCCAGACAAACGACTTCCCCGCTTGGAGTCGCTCAAGGATCTTCTCGGCAGGCAGGCTGAGCGCGGCGGACAGGGCTGCGGCGGCACGCTTCGGGTCTACTACTTGGGACGGCCGAGCGGCGATTGAGGAAGTCCCGAGGCTAATAGCCAGATCCCGACCATTACGATCGTAAATCGTTCCGCGCCGGGAGACCGATGAAACCCGGTCCGAGGACTGCCGCCTGGCAGCCTCGACCAGGTCTGCGTATTGATACACCTGGAGAGAAAAGAGTCGGCCGGAAATGACCGTGAGGGCTGCAGCAAGTGAACAGAACAGCACGATCACGCGACGCCGTAACCGGCTACGCTTCGCTGGCGCGGGTGTGGTCTCTCCTTTTTTGGATGATCTCTCGCGAGTACGACGCTGCATCGGCATACCACATCTTTCAAAGACTACTCGGTTACAAACCAGTCCAAAGCATAAGGAATTTCAACGCTCCCCAGGAGGCCATTGCCGGTTATTTTAGACAGCAGCGAGTGAACACTCATTCAAGAGCTCATTGATCTTCAGAGGTTTCGGCAGTACCCGGGTAATCCCGGCCTGCGCGATGACCTCGGGGTCGAGCGTAGAGGAGTCGCCGGTGATGAGGATGATAGGGGTAATCGTATCGGACCTCCGGATATAGGTCGCCATCTCGAGGCCGGTCATTGCAGGCATGCGGTAATCCGTCAGAATGAGATCGAAGTGGGACTCGCCTAAGGCGTGCAGCCCAGCGCGACCGTCCTGCGCGGTATGCACCTCGAAGCCCACCCGCTCAAGATGGACCTCCAACAGCTCCCGCAAGGCACGATCGTCATCTACGACCAGGACCTTCTGTCGTGCAGCCTGTAACCGTTGTGCGCTCACCATTCCTCCCCCCTTTCTTTGCACAGAGAAGTGGCAAGTACCATGCCATACATCGCGGCGTAATTCTGGAAACGATGAGGCCTTTTACACTAGTGCGTACTTGCAACCCCTGCCAAAATAAAAGGAATTTCAATGCCCTTTCAGCTCGTTGTCGGTTATTTTGGACGGCACTGATTCGACCGCAATCACTTGACCAGGCTTAGGACTGGTGAGTCCAAGCTGCTGGCGGGCAATCTCCTCCACGCGGCGAAGCGACTTGAGCTGGGCGACCTCAAGGCGCAGCTCTTTCTGTTGTCGAATGAGGCCGGCGCGCTCCCCCGCCAGGCCCTCTACCTGGTACCCGAGTCGAACCACCTGAATGGGCTGCCACACGTAACACAAGACTCCGAATAGGATGAGGCTTCCCAGCAGCAGCGACGGAAGCAGGTCGAGCCTTCGGATCTGATCAACTCGTGGTTTCAGTAAACTGCCTACCCGATCTCGTCCAACCGACGTCAACGCGGCAATACTTTGTTCTCTCACTTCATCCCCTCCTCTAGCACCGTTCCGCGGCTCGAAGCTTTGCGCTGCGAGCACGAACATTAACCTCAATCTCTCGCTCTGTTGGGACAACCGGCCGTTTGGTTAGAAGATGGACACGCGGCGGATCCGAACGGGCCCACCCTCGAAGCGTTTCCTTCACAATCCGATCCTCAAGGGAATGAAAACTGATGATGCAGATCCTTCCTCCAGTAGCAAGCAGCTCGATGGCATCCTGTAGGCCACGTATAAGCTTGGCCAACTCATCATTTACGGCAATACGTAACGCTTGGAAGGTTCGTGTCGCGACATGGATCCGGCGTGGCCAGGCACGCCTTGGTACCGCCGCAGCCACCAAACGCGCGAGCTGAGCGGTAGAGTTCAGTGGCTGCGTCTGCCGGTCTTGTACGATCCGCGCCGCTATCCGCCTCGCCCAACGCTCCTCACTGTAGTCCTGCAGGATTCTCGCGAGTTCGCGCTCCGAGAGCCTGGCTAGTAGATCCGCCGCCGACATCCCACGCCCCTGACGATCCATCCGCATATCCAGCGGCCCGTCCTTCATGAAGCTGAATCCCCTGGACGCATCGTCAAGTTGAAAGGACGAAAAGCCCAGATCAAACAGGATGCCATCGAAAGGGCCCCAACCATTCTCAGCAGCGATGGTACCTAGCATGGCGAAGTCACCCTGAAATAATTCGACTCGATCCCCGAACTGCCTGAGGCGCGCCTTAGCCAAGACCAAGGTCTCGGCATCGCGATCAATCCCGTACAGATGACCCGCCGGCGCGCTCTCGATAAGAAGGGCTTCCGCGTGTCCTCCCAATCCCACGGTCGCATCCAGGTAGCGACCACCCGCATGCGGCCGCAGGGCATTCAACGTCTCAGTAAGTAAGACCGGGACGTGCCGTTCCCCGATGGTCACACCAGCCGCACCCACATCCTGCACTCTGTACCCCGCACACCCGCTTTCACGGAGGCAGCCCTTTTGCACCTATACCCGGATCCCAAGTTCCGCCAGCTTGCCGGCGTAATCCTCAGGGTCCCGCTCCTGCGCGCAAAAGGACGCCCAGCGATCTCTATTCCAGATTTCGATCTTGTCCAATACCCCAACAATCACGACATCCCGGCGTAGATCCGCCTTTTCCCTGAGTTGCGGAGGAATCAGAATTCGTCCCTGACTGTCAACAGTCGACTCGACCGCACGGGCCGAGATGAGGCGAGCGTATTCCCGGAACTTTTTATCCGAGTTTCCTTTACTCAGGAGATTCTGTTCGATCTGCTGCCAGGTTTTGATCGGGTAGGCTGCGATGCAGGCGTCAAAGAGGAGATCAACCAGGACGAGCTCACGCTCTCGTCGCCGTTTGAGTATCTCGCGATATCGGGCCGGGATACTGAGCCGCCCCTTGTCATCAATCGCGTGCTCGAAGCTTCCGCGAAACATGGGCTCGCACCGCTTTTCTATGGTACTTTATACCACTACATCCCATTTCATCCCACTATGTCGCAACAATAGTGATACACGTTCGCGCTGTCAAGAGAAATATACAGCCACAATCCACCACCTCTTTTTCACAAGTGCGTGTTTTGTCGTCGGACGGCGCATCTGATGCGGGCGGCCTAGCGGCGCGAGCCGCAGCCCGGTCACTGCGCTCTTCCGCCCGAACGTCGCGG
>Ga0209514_10000744_pt1 | contig 63683 bp, 61 predicted proteins | sample Subgrocontami58m_FD_187452 | JGI IMG/M metagenome (GOLD analysis project Ga0209514, IMG submission 187452) | Subsurface groundwater microbial communities from S. Glens Falls, New York, USA - GMW37 contaminated, 5.8 m (SPAdes) (version 3) | ecosystem: Environmental > Aquatic > Deep subsurface >... | reverse complement strand
TTCCGATCTGAACGGCCCGCCGTCGAAGTGTGGACTGAGGTACCGCATCTGGTACCAACTTGAGTCGACGAAGGTGTCCATGGTGTCGGTCTCGCGGCGGCTGGGCTTGCCGCACTGCGGGCAGGCCACGTTCACGAAAGCCGCGTGGTAGTTGAGCGGGCTCTCGCCGGTGGGCTTGAACTCCGCGTCATCGGGCAGCAGCACCGGCAGTTGGTCCTCGGGCACGGGCACCGCGCCGTGGTCGGGGCAGTAGATGATGGGGATGGGCGTGCCCCAGTAGCGCTGGCGGCTTATCAGCCAGTCGTGCAGGCGGTAGGTGATGCGGTGGCTGCCCCAGCCCTCCCGCTCGCAGTACACGGCAATGGCCTCCTTGCCGTCCACGCTCCACGTGCCGTCGAACGGGCCGGAATTCACCATGCGGCCGGGCTCGGTGAAGGCCTCGGTCAGCGGCTCACCGTTCCAGCCCTCGGGCGCGATCACCCGTACGATCGGCAGGCCGTAGATGCCGGCGAAGGCGAAGTCACGAGTGTCGTGGCCCGGCACGCCCATCACCGCCCCGGTGCCGTAGTGGTACAGCACGTAGTCGGCGATGAAGATGGGCACCTTTTGCCCGTTGAAGCGGTTGACGCAGTAGGCGCCGGTGAACACGCCGGTCTTCGGCCGGTCGGTGCTCTGGCGTTCGATGTCGGTGGCGCGCTTCGTGTCGTCGATGTAGGTGTCGACGGCGGCCTTGCGGTCGGCGGTGGTGAGCGTGGCCACCAGCGGGTGCTCGGGCGCCAGCACCATGAACGTCACGCCAAAGATGGTGTCGGGCCGGGTGGTGAACACCCGGATCTCCTGCTCCGGCAGGTCGGTGCGCTTGTCCTGAGCACCGTCGAAGGGCTCGAGCGGGAAGCTCAACTCAACGCCAACGCTCTTGCCGATCCAGTTGTTCTGCATAGTGTTGACGCGTTCCGGCCACTCGCAGCCCGAGTGGTCCAGCAGCTCGTCGGCGTACGCGGTGGAGCGGAAGAACCACTGCTCCAGGTCGCGCTTGGTCACCACGCTGTGGCAACGCTCGCAGGTGCCGTCGGCCATCACCTGCTCGTTGGCCAGCACGGTCTGGCAGCCGGGGCACCAGTTGGCCGGGTACATCTGGCGGTAGGCCAGGCCCTTCTTGTAGAACTGCAGGAACAGCCACTGGTTCCAGCGGTAGTACTCCGGCAGGCAGGTCACCAGCTCGCTCTCCCAATCGAAGCCGGCGCCCATGGTCTTCAACTGGCCGCGCATGCGCTCCACATTGTTCAGCGTCCAGGTGCGGGGGTGGATGCCGCGCTGGATGGCGGCGTTCTCGGCCGGCAAACCGAACGCATCAAAACCGATGGGGAAGAAGACGTCGTAGCCCTTCATGCGCTTGTAGCGGGCGGCTACGTCGCTGGGGGCCATGGCGTACCAATGGCCGCAGTGCAGGTCGCCCGAGGTGTAGGGGAACATGGTGAGCGCGTACCACTTGGGGCGCGACGGGTCGTCGGTGGGGTGGTACAGGCGGGTCTCGTCCCAGCGCTGCTGCCACTTGTGCTCGATGGGGGTTGGTTCGTAGCGTTCTGCCATGGTTACTCTGCTCTCCGAAATCGCTCGCTATTGGGAGTAAGTACCACCAGCGTATGAGCGAGACTCCTTCTAGATACACCAAAGGCAGGGTCTTCGCCCTGCCTGTCATCCGTCTTGGTGCATTCGCACACCTCTCGGCTTACAGGCCGGGCTCAACCCCGCTGGTAAGGGAGAGGCTGGTGCAACGCATGATCATTCCGTTCTTGAAGCCCGGCTTGCGCCGCTGAAACATGGTGGAGCTGAGGGGACTCGAACCCCTGACCCTTTGGCTGCCAGCCAAATGCTCTGCCAGCTGAGCTACAGCCCCTCGCGTTCGCGGACGCAAGGCCGAGTATACCAGAGCGGTGAGTGCCTGGGCAACCGCCAGTCTTGTGCAGACAGGGCTGCCACGTTCCCTCGCCCGTCATCGATAACCGCTCGTCCTGAGCTCGTCGAAGGACCGGACGAGACCACCGGCAGGAGGATGTGCCCGTCTCGCCACTCAGGTTGGGTGGTTCGACAAGCGCCGTCCTAGCTTGGCGAAGGGCTCACCACGAGCGGAACCCCAGACTGCGGCGAGCATGCGATAGCCATGGCTCCGCAGCGGTCTGGGACGCAGACGGCTACACGACCTCGGCCGGTTGGCTGACCCGGCTGCGGGCGATGGACTCGATGCGCTGGCGTAGCACGGGCGACTGCTCCATCAGGTCGTAGAAGCCATCGCGGTGCAGCACCAGGAACGCGCTGGGGGCGCTGGCCCGCACGGTTGCGGTGCGGGGTGTATCGAATAAGAGCGCCGCCTCACCGAAGGAGTCGCCCTTGCTCAGTGTGGCAACGTGGCGCTCCTGGCGTTCGTCGTCGGTGATGGTGACCACCACCTCGCCTTGCAGCACGATGAAGAAGCGCTGGTCGACGCCGCCCTGCATTACGACAGCCTCACCCTCGTTGCGCTGTTCGACGGTACTGAACGACATGAGCGTCGCCATTTCGATGGCGGGGACCCGCTGGAAGAGCGGGTACCCGGAGAGCACGGCGACCTGACGGGCCAATGCCTGCTCGGCGCTGTTCAGCGGGAATGTGGCGGCGGCCTGCTCGGGGGCCCGCAGCAACGTGGCGCGATAGCTCGGGTCGTTGACCACCCGTGCCACCACCTCCGACCAGCGGTCGTTGACCGGAAGCGCGTGCTGTTGCGCCACCATGCGGTTGCCCAGAATCTCCACCACCTCTACCGGGTTGGGGAAGCCTTTCACGGACACAGGCTCCAGCGCCAGCCCGCCGATGACGTGCTGCACCCGGAAGTAGGTCTTGCGGGTGGTTAAGATTTGCCCGGGCTTGGCGATGTCGGCCAGGCGGGAGGCCACGTTCACGGTGCTGCCGACTGCGGTGTATTGAGTGTGGTGCGACGACCCGATGTTGCCAATGATGCCGATGCCGGTGCTGATGCCGATGCCTACCTGCGCGGTCTCACGGCCCTCGGCCCGCCAGCGCTGGTTCAACTCGCGCATGTGGTGCTGCATGGCGATCGCGCATTCCACCGCGCGTTCAGGGTGGTCCGACTCCTCGTTGTCGCCGAAGAAGGCCATGATCTCATCGCCGATGTACTTGTCGAGGGTGCCGCCGTGGTTCAGCACTTCCTCGGTCATGGCGTCAAAGAACTCGTTGAGGAGCAGTACCACGTCCTCGGCTTCCATACGTTCCGAGAGCGTGGTGAACCCCCGCAGGTCGCCGAACAGCAGCGTCACTTCCTTGCGGGCCGAGAAGCTCTCGAGGTCGACCTGGCCTTCTTTCTCGACGATGGCCTCGACGATCTTGGGCGATACGTAGCGGCGGAATTGGGCGGCTGCCCGGTGGAGCACCAACGTGGAGTGGATGCGGCGGTCGACCGACAGGCCCAACAGCATGCTGCACAGCACGATGAAACTCATGCCGGTGAGCGCCCGGCCGTAGATGGTCTGCGGTCCGGCCGCCAGCAGATCGGCCACTTGGGATGCGAGGGCGGAGGCCTCGCGCGGGTCGATAGCGACGTTGGCCATCGTCTGCACGAACTGCGTCATCTGCGAGAACCGCAGGTCGGAAACGGGCAGCAGCGTCAGTAGCGCAAGGAAGCTAAGGCCCGACATCGCCAGCGAGCCCCGGAACCCGAAAAAGAACGCAGCAACGATCGGCGGCGCCGCCAGCAGGTACCAGTACTGCAGCGCCAACTCCTGGCTGGCCACAAGGCCCAGTGCAACTGCCACCAACAGCAGGGCCGAGAGGCCGCCCCATACGAGCTTGCGGCTGCTCGAGGAGAACCAGTCTTTGGACCAAGCCCGCCCGTTTGTCGCCGTCTCTGACGAAGCTATCTGCGTTACCTTCCCGCCCTCACCACCAGGCCAGGCTGTTTACCCGTTAGGTTGGGCGAAGGACTCGCTTACCTGCGATTCTTGCATCGCACCGTATTGACCGTGATCACCGTTACTAGTCCTACTAGCTTCACGCCTTTGCGTCAAGCGGAAGCATCACTGAAACAGGGCTATTGCATCTACATTTGGCCTACGAGGAGTCGGAGCGCTCCGGCGGGTGCGTGCAGAGAGGGTGCAACCCTCTTTGCCAGGGGGCTTGGGGCGCCGTCCTGAGCTTGTCGAAGGGGGTGTCCTCCATGTTTCACTCACTCCGAAGGAGTACCGTTTGGGGCCACCTTCACGGTACCCCTTGCGCAGGCCACCCGCATCGGCCAGAAGTGGGAGCCACCGCTAGGAGTTAGGGGGGGTCACGTCGTCGGCGCGCACGGTGATCGTGGCGAGGTTGGCCTCCAATTTGATCTCCTGGGGCTTCAAGCGTGGGTCCTGTTGTAGGGCCGTCACGTCCAGTGCCACGGGTGCGCCGATCTTGCTAAAGCACACCACGGCCACCTGTGGTGTGCCGGCCGGCGCCTGCGCCGCGGGGTGGAGCTCAAAGCAAGTGGCGTCTTCCTTCAGCACCGTGCGGGTGCCGATGTACACCGCAATGAAGCTGTCGGGCTGAGCGCTGATCTGGCTCAAGATTTGGCCCGCCAGCGACCGCTCGATCGCCCGTTCCCGGGGCATTGCTGTGCAGACGCCTGGAACGGCGCACTGCTGCCAGGAGGCATCAGTGCGATACGCCGCCACGCGCTGCCCGCCGGCCGAGAACTCGTAGCGCTCGTTGGCGCCGAGGCGGCTGTACACCAATTCGGGAGGGTTGGCCGTGGTGGTACCTTCGCCAAGGGGCCGTAGCTCGACGCGGTAGGTGGCTTTGCCGGCTACCGACGCTGCCTCGCTGAATTTGGGCTCGGGCGCTGGGGTCGGCACCGGTCGGGGGGTGGGCACAACCGGGGTCTTGGACGCGCCCTGATCGATCACCAAACCGCAGCCACTGCTGAAGGTAAGCGCGACCACCGCAACAAGGAGGGAAAGGGTACGCAACACGTGTCTACTCCGGATTGGGTTTGAGTGTGGTGCGGTGGCGGTGTTTCGCCGGCCGCTGGGCGCCATGTGCATCCCGGGGTGCGTTCGTGCATACGCACCAAGCTGAATGCGCCCGCCTTCAGCTAGAGAAACGGACGAGCCTCGGTCCTCGTTTCCCGGTAGCCGGGTGTGGCAGCGCCCCTCAAAGACTGTACCAAAAAGCCCGCAACACCGGAGCCCCCGCCGCTGCGCTGCGCAGGCCATCGCGTGCTTGCTGAGACCTGAGGCTCCGCTCGTGGTGAGCCAGCCGAACCCACGTCCTTCGACAAGCTTAGGATGAGCGGTTGTCGATGACGGGCGAGCGTATGCGATAGCCCTGCTGCGCAGGCGCCTGCTGGACTTACAGCGTTGGCATCCGGCCCGTGAGCACGAGGCCGTTCTGGTCGACCACGTCGCGTGATACGAGCACCTGCCCGGTGTATGCCAGGCCGTTGCGGCACAGGAACGCCACGGCGCGTCCTGTGGTCTCCGGCGTTTCGGCGGTCGAGTAATCGGCGCCAGGGCGTGGGGCCGCGATGTTGCGCTCGGTGACGGTGAGGCCGGGGTCCAGGGCGAGGATGGCCACGTTGTGCTGCAGCAACTCGCCTGCCACGCCCGCCACCCAGCGGTTCATGGCGGCTTTGGTCATGCCGTACCCCACAAAGATGGCGCCGGCGGGGGCAATCCACCCTGGGGACGGAGGTGGCGGCAGGTTCGCTCCGCCCGACGAGATGTTGATGATGGTACCGCCGCCGTGGGCAGCCATGCGGCGGGCTACCGCCTGCGCAATGGCGTACGGCGCCCGCAGATTGGTGCGGTAGTAGTCATCGAGGGTGTCGGGTGTACCGGTCCAGAAGTCGCCACCTCCGCTGCCCATGCGGGCGGCGTTGTTGACCAGGATGTCGATGTGGCCGAACGCCTGCTCGGTGGCGTCGACCATGCGGCGCACGTCGGCATCATCCGTGACGTCCAGCTTCACAGGCAGCGCCCGCCGCCCCAGCGCCCGGACCTCGGTGCAGGTCTTCTCGATGGAGCCCAGCGGGTTGCCGGCGGCAGCGTCGCTACGTGCGCACACCACGATGTCGGCGCCCTCCTCTGCCAAGCAGAGGGCGATGCCTTTGCCGATGCCGCGCGAGCTGCCGGTGACGATGGCGACCTTGCCTTCCAATGGGAGTGCCACAGCGGTGTCCTCTTGGTGCGATGTGGGCCTCCGTGGGGGCGCCCGTTGCATCTTAGGCGTGCACGTAGGGGCTTGTCGAAGGGTTGGTGCTTGGGCCAGTGGCTGAGGGTCATAACGAGGAACCGGGAGCAGCCGGTAACTCCGGCACAGGCCGGTGCTGGCAAGACCGCGCTTCAGCAGGTTTGTTCGATGATTGAGCGCCACCGGCCCTTGCCCGCCGCAGGTGACGGGCCTATGCTCGCGGCAGCATGCCCCAGCCGCCTGCATTCCCCGCGTCCCCCGCTCCGCGCCCGCCCAGCGGCGGCGCGTTCGGCGCGTTTCGCCACCGCGACTTCCGGTTCTTCTGGGCCGGCCTCGTCATCTCGAACCAGGGGCTATGGATGCAGTCGGTGGCGCAGTCGTGGCTCATCTTTCAGATGACCCACTCGCCGCTGCTGGTGGGACTCGACGGCGTGTTCAAGACGGCGCCCTTTCTCATCGTGTCGCTGTATGCGGGCACGGTCGTGGACCGGGTGGACCGGCGCAAGTTGCTGATGTGGACGGAGGCCAGCGTGGGATCGCTGGCGGTGGTGCTCGCGGTGCTGGTGTGGTCCGAGCGCATCGAGCTGTGGCATCTGTACCTGAACAGTTTCCTGGTGTCGTCGCTCGGCAGCTTCGAGAACCCCGCCCGGTCGGCGTTGCTGCCGCATCTGGTGCCGCGGAGTGACCTGATGACAGCGCTGAGCCTGAACTCCAACGTGCGCAAGGGCAGCCAGATGATCGGGCCTGCGATCGGCGGGCTGCTGGTCGCAAGCTGTGGGGTCGGGTGGACCTTTTTCGTGCGGGGGTTCACGTCTGCGGGCTTGCTGTACTGCCTGAAGACCATGCGCACCACGAACCCGCCGCACACAGGCCCCAGCCGTAGCGCGCTGCATTCGCTGCAGGAGGGGTTCCGCTACGTGGCCAGTTCGCCGCTCCTGGCGTCATTGCTCGTCATCCAGGCCATGGTCAGCCTGTTCGGGCAGTACATTCCCATGCTGGTGGTGTTCTCGGAGCGGGTGTTCAATGTGGGTGCGCAGGGGCTGGGCTTCTTGCAGGCTGCGGCGGGCGCCGGCGCAGTGGCGGGCTCGGTGTTTCTGGCCGGCCGGGGCGACGTCTACCACAAGGGACGGCTGCAACTGGTGGGTGGGGCGGTGTACGCCGCGTCGTTGGTGGCCTTTGCGTGGTCGGGCAGCTTCTGGCTGGCCATGGTGTTCCTGGCGGTGGTGGGCGCGGCCGACGTGATGATGGGCGCCATCAACCAGACGATGCTGCAACTTACCACCCGCAATGACATGCTGGGCCGGGTCACCAGCCTGAGCGCCATGACGCAGCGCGGGCTGGGGCCCCTGGGCGGTTTCCAGGCGGGCGCGCTGACGACGCTGATGGGCGTGCAGCCGGCCACAGCGATAGGCGCCGTGGTCTGCTTCCTCTCGGTGCTGGGCGCTGCGATGTTCCTGCCGGCCATCCGCACTTTCGCAGGGGCCGGCCCCCGCGCCGCCTTGGAGGACGGGCCGGTTGGGGCATCTGAGGAACACGTGGCCGCGTCCCGGAAGGCGGGCTAGCCCCAGAGCGTCCGGCCTTCGTCCTCACCGCGTCCGGCTCGGCCGGTTTTTCGCCCCTCGTTCCTCACTCCCGAGTCCGTGTTGTTACGGCTTCAGCACCTCAGCGCCCTCGCCGGCCTCGAGTTCGCAGGCGTTCACGGTCATGGCCAGCATGGTGTAATAGCCGATGGTACCCGTGAGTTCGATCAGGCCTTTGTCGCCGAACCGTTGCCGCATGGCGGCTATGGCCGCGTCGCTCACCCGGTGGTTGCGGACGAGTTGCTGGGTGAACTCGATGATGGCCGCGTCTTCGGCCGGGACGCCGTTGGCATGCTTGGCCCGCACGGCGTCGATGGTGCTCTCGGGCACGCCCAGGCTACGGGCGCCGGCCGACTGCGCACCCCACACGTACACGGCGTCGAACTCGCGGGCCACGGTCATGGCCGCCAGCGTGCGCACCCGCTGGTCGATCTCCGCCTCGAATCGCACATAGGCGCCCAGGTGCGACACCCGGCCCGCCATTTCAGGGCAGTACATGAACAACGACAGCGGTCCTCCGAGCACGCCGCGGCTGGCGGTGATGGCGTCGACCACGGCATGGTCCTTGGGGTCGGCCTGGTCTTTGCTGGTGATGGGGGTGAGGCGTGCCATTGGGGGTGCTCCTTGGGCTGGACTAGCGCCCATCATAGGGGTTGCGGTGCCGGTTGCAAGCTGCCGGCGGCAACGATGCCTCTCCTCTTGTAGCTGCGCAATGCATTGCGCCTGCACCGATCGCCCACATGCGCCGAATCTGGCAGATGCGAGGCGACGCTGGGCGTCCGGTCCGGCCCCCTCACCCTAACCCTCTCCCGCGAGGGGAGAGGGAACCGGCGGGGAGGCTGGCGTTTCCGGTTTGCGCTTCAGCACGCTCGACACCGAGCGCACGTGGTAGGACTGCGGCTGGTCGACGCCCTGTGAGCAGACTGATAGCCATCCGCAGCCCTCCGCCCCAAAGCGCCCCCAATCCGCGCCGAGGTGGTGGCAACGCGCCTGCCGTCTGCTACAGTCCTGTTCAGCACCGGTCCGCACCGGACACCACAGGACGCGTTATGCCACGCCGGTTCCCGCCGCCGCTCCCCTCCAACGGCCACGCCATGCAGCGGCTCATGGGCCGCTACCGCTGGTGGGCGCTGGAGCTTTGGAGCCTGCTCGGCCTCACCTCCGAGTTCTTCAAGGGCTTTTGGAAGCTCCACTACCTCGGCCCCTGCGTCACCGTGTTCGGCTCCGCCCGCTTCCCCCAGGGCCACCGCTACTATGAACTGGCGCGCCAAGTGGGCCAGGAACTGGCCGCAGCGGGCTTCACCACCATGACCGGCGGCGGCCCCGGCATCATGGAGGCGGCGAACCGCGGCGCCAAGGAGGCGGGCGGGCTGTCGGTGGGTTGCAACATCCACCTGCCCCGCGAGCAGGCGCCCAATCCCTACCTCGACCGCTGGGTCACCATCGACCGCTTCTACGTGCGCAAGGTGCTGCTCACCCGCTACTCCTACGCCTTCGTAGTGCTGCCCGGCGGCTTCGGCACCTTCGACGAGCTGTTCGAGGTGCTGACCCTCATCCAGACCGGCAAGGTGTCGGACTTTCCCATGGTGCTCATGCCTTCCGACTTCTGGGCCCCGCTGGTGGCTATGGCGCGCGACACCATGGTGGCCAACGGCACCATCAGCGAGCAGGACGCCGAGCACCTGCTGGTCATGGACTCGCCGCAAGAGGCGGTGGCCCACATCCGCCGGACCGCGCTCGAAAAGTACGGCCTCTCCTACGGCACCCTACGCCGCCGCTGGTTCGGCGGGCAGTAACGCCGGCCGGTGTGCCTGCCCAGCACGCCGGGTCAGTCGGGCAGCAGGTCCACGCCGGGGGCGGGCTCCATGCCGAAGGCGTTCAGCAGCGTCGACGTGCCGCTGTACACCGCGATCAGCAGCGTCAGTTCCACCAGCCATTGCGTGCCGAACCGGGCCATCAGCGTGTCGAACACCGCCTGGTCCGCCCGGTCGGCCCGCATCAGTTGCTGCGCGTACGACACGATGGCGGCGTTGTCCGCATCCAGGCTCGCCACTTCCGTGCGGCCCCGCACCGCGGCAATCACCGCCTCCGGCACGCCCGCTTCCCGCGCCCGTATCACGTGCTGGCCCCAGGGGTAGGCGCTGTGCCGCTCCCGCACCGTCGCCAAAATTGCCACCTCCTGCTGCCGCACCGTCACCGGCGACTCGGTGCGGTAGTAGTTGATGATCGAACTCCACAGCACGTTCAGCTTCGGGCTGTGCATCAGGAAGTGGGATGGGCCACCCAGCGCACCACGCGAGCCGCTGAGGCGGACCAACTCGTCGAAAGCGGCGTGATGCTGCGGCGGCACATCGTCCTTGGTGCGAATGAGCGGGATACGGGGCATGTTGGCGCCTCCTGAGTTGGTGCCCGGATTGTGCCACCACCAGGCACGCCGGTCTAGCGCTGCCATGCAACGCCGGTCACTTGGAGCACAGGCGAACACACCCGAGTCGTCATGTCATTCTGAGCCTTCGGAAGGCGAAGAATCCCTTCACCCCTGGAGGCGCACACACCAAAGTCCCCGGACCACCAAACATCCGTCAGCCCTCACGGGCACGCGGCCGGCGCTGTTGCCTGAGCCTGTCGAAGGCACCAGCGCCAGTGGCGGATCGGCGCTTTACCAGGCCAGCCGCCCTCCCCCTCACCCCAACTCACCCGACCAGCGACCAGTCACGCGTTATCGAGAGGGATGCCCTTCGCCAGGCTCAGGACAGCGCTTCGTCGTCGGACTCCTCAGCATGACAAGGCTGGGCGGGGGTGCCATCGACGTATCCGAGCATGTGCGACAGCTCACCACAGCGATCGCCCCCGTCTGCTACACTAGGACGAGTGGCTAACATCGGTGGCACATACACTCGGCTCAGGACTCTCCCTGCGATTCCTCCCTCCGCCCGTATTTTCGCTGACCGACAGTACACAACTCTACTTTTAGGAGTCAGCGCACAAGTATGCGGTTTTCCTTGGTCCTGATGGTTCATCCTGGTTCTTCTCGTCCGCTTCTGCCAGGCGGCCGCCCGTGGTAACAGCCACCCTCCCCTCCACCTTCACCGAACTCGGCATTGATAGCCGGGTGCTCGATGCCGTAGCCCGCATGGGCATTGTCACTCCCACCCCCATCCAGGCGCAGGCGCTTCCGGCGCTGCTGCAGGGCCGCGACCTGGTGGGCCAGGCCCGCACCGGTTCGGGCAAAACCCTCGCCTTTGGCATCCCCATCGTGTGCCGGTGCGACCCCGCCAACCGCAGCGTGCAGGCGCTGGTGCTGGTGCCCACCCGCGAACTGGCCATCCAGGTGGCCAGCGTGATTACCCCGCTGGCCCAGGCCCGCGGCCTCAGCGTCGGCCTGCTCTACGGCGGGCGCTCCGACCAACCCGAGAAGCGTGAGCTGGCGCAGGGCCGGCACATTATCATCGGCACCCCCGGCCGCACGCTCGACCACCTGCGCGGCCACACCCTCTCGCTCACGGCCCTGCACATCTTTGTGCTGGACGAGGCGGACGAGATGCTGGACCGCGGCTTCGGGCCCGACGTCGAGCGCATCATGTCGCACGCGCCGGCCCGGCGCCAGACCATGCTGCTCTCCGCCACCGTACCCGATTGGGTGAACAAGACGGCCGCCAAGACGCTGCACAACCCGCTGATGGTGCAGGTGGACGCCGATCAGCAGCCCCCGGTCGAGATCGACCACGTGGTCTACGAAATTCCCGACGACGTGAAGTTCGCGGCGCTGCGGGCGCTGCTCGACCAACAGGGTCCCGACCCCATCATCGTGTTCGGCCGCACCAAGCACGGCGTGAAACGCCTGGCCAAGCAGCTCGAAGCGCTCGGCTACTCGGTGGCCGCGTTGCAGGGCAACCTCAGCCAGAACGCACGCGAGAAGGTGATGGCCGACTTCCGTGCGGGGGCCGTGCGCATCATGCTGGCCACCAACGTCGCCGCCCGCGGGCTCGACATCGAAGCCGTGGAGCAGGTCATCAACTACGAGCTGCCCGAATCGGCCGACCTGTTCAAGCACCGCGTGGGCCGCACCGGCCGCATGGGCCGCCACGGCGAGGCCGTCACGCTGGTAACCCCCGACGAGTCAGCCAAGTGGCGGCTCATCCAGCGCGACCTTGGCCGCCGCATCCCGTTCGCACGGTGGACACTGCCGCTGCCCAGCGGCTCCGGCGCCCAGGCCTGGGCCGACCCCGGCGTCCCGACAACCCAGCGCCGTTCGCAACCGCCACGGGTGGAAAAGAGCCCGCTGCGGTCGTCCACCGCGCCGCAGCCCGCCGCCCCGCACACCCCCGCCGCCCAACGGGCAGCAGCGCCACCCACCGGCCGCGACGTCACGCCCGGCGACCAGCCCCGCAAGCGCCGCTGGTTCCGCCGCACCGCGCCGTAAACGCCCGGTAGCCGTAACAAACACAGCCCCTCGGCAGCAATGCCGAGGGGCTGTTCTGTTGGACCGGTCGCCGATCCGTCGAACGAACGCGCTGCGCACTACCACCGCCTACACAAACCGTTCGCGGGACAGTACCCCGCCAGTCCATGTCATGCTGAGACCACCTATGGGCCAACGCCACCAACACCGATGAAAAACGAGGAGTAGGAGCCACCAGCGACGCCGACATGGAGCGCACCGCTGCCTGAGCCTGACGAAGCCTGTCCTGAGCACTGTCGAAGGGGCATCGGTGCCAGCCCAAACCGACTGACGGCCTATTTTCATAAGAGGAGTCCTACGACGAAGCGCCGTCCTGAGCCTGGCGAAGGGCATCCCTCTCTCTTCGCGTTGGCGAAAGCGTACCCAGCAGTCGGGCGAAGGGATGCTTCGCCTCGGAGTCTCAGCATGACATACCGGTCGGGGGCGCCATTCGCGCTACGCCATACTGACACCATCCGTAGGGGCCCTGAGCCGCCCAAAGGCGAGGTGAACGTCCTGGATAGTTGAGGTACTATGCTTCCATCATGCCGGTAGCACCCTCGATTCGTCGGCGTGCAGGAGACCCACATGCTGTCCAAGAGTGACATCGACCTGCTGTGCAAGACCGGGCCCGGCACGCCCATGGGCGAACTCTACCGGCGGTTCTGGCTGCCGGCCCTGCTGCCCAGCGAGCTGCCCGAGCCCGATTGCGCCCCTGTCCGCTTCCGCTTCCTGAGCGAGGACCTGGTGGCTTATCGCGACACCAGCGGCCGGGTGGCGTTCATCCAGAACGCCTGCCCGCACCGCGGCGCCAGCATGTTCTTCGGCCGCAACGAAGAGGACGGCCTGCGCTGCGTCTACCACGGCTGGAAGTTCGACGTCGAGGGCAACTGCGTCGACATGCCGAACGAGCCCGCTGAGTCCAACTTCAAGCACAAGATCAAGGCGGTCAGCTACCCCGGCGCCGACTGGGGCGGCTTCACCTGGATCTACATGGGGCCGCGCGACAAGCAGCCCGAACTGCCGGTCTACGACTGGTGCGTCACCGAGAACCCCAACCGCCACTACCACAAGTGGCTGCAGGACTCGAACTGGTCGCAGGGCGTGGAGGGCAACCTCGACTCCTCGCACGCATCGTTCCTGCATATGTTCTTTGACCGCAGCCACCCCTGGAACTTCGGCGCCGATAACCGCGGCAGCCGTCCGCGCCCGCTGCTGTCCGAGGACGGCGCGCCGGTGCTCACCGCCAAGGAGACCGACTTCGGCTTTGTGTACGGTGCCCAGCGCAAAACCCAGGACGGCGAGTACTACTGGCGGGTGACGCCGTTTGTGCTGCCCAACTACACCGTTATCCCCAGCCCCAGCGGCCTCAGCAACGGCTTCTTCACCCTGCCCATGGACGATGAGCATAGCTGGTGGCTGGTGGTCGAGGAGTCGCCTCGCAAGATCGGCCCCGGCATCCCTGGCTACGTCGAGATCCAGAAGGACTGGCGTCAGGACCGCAACAAGGACAACGACTACCTCATCGACCGCGCCGCCCAGCGCACCGTCAACTACAGCGGCATCACCACCAACCGGCCACAGGACGCCGCCATGACCGAGAGCATGGGGGCCATCATGGACCGCACCAAAGAGCACTTGGCCACCTCCGATATGGCCATCATCTTCATGCGGCGCGTCATGATGAAAGCTGCCAAGGCGCTCGCGGCCGGCATCGAGCCGCCCATCCTGCAGCACCCCAACTGGAACCGCATCATGCCGGTGGACGCCGTCAGCAAGGAGGCCAATCTGGCCACGCTCTGGGACGATCACGTCAAGGAGATGGAACGCGCCAACGCACGCTGACGTAGCGACGGGCGCCGGTTTCTCATGACCGGCGTCCGTTTCATGTGTGACCACGCTTCAGCCCCCTAGCCCAGGAGCAGGTATGCATCTCACCAACACTCTCCACGTGTGGCGGATGCGCCCGGAGTCCGGCACAGGACTGGCGGCAGAGGGCGCGAGCGGGCAGCTTCGACGCTACGGCTGCCAGGGCCCGTCGGACGGGCCTCGCAATGACGCGTTAACCAAAGGCCCACCGAGAGGCCGCCCGCCTCTTTGGCCCCGCGGTTCGCCGCCTCCATGATGCCGGGACCGCCGCCGGTCATGGTGGTGAAGCCGGCGGCGGCCAGTTCCTGGCCCACTTGGCGCGCCAGTTCATAGTAGCGGTGGCCCTGGGGGAAACGGGCGGAGCCGAACACGGTGACACAGTGGCCGAGGTAGTGGAGCTTCCAAAAGCCCTTGAAGAACTCGGAGGTGAGGCCGAGCAGGCTCCAAAGCTCCAGCGCCCACCAGCGGCAGCGGCCCATGAGCCGCTGATGGCCTGGCCGTTGGAAGGGAGCGGCGGCGGGAACTGGCGTGGCATAGCGTGTCCTGTGGTGTCCGGCGAGCACCGGTTGCTGCAGAGGACTGTAGCAGACGGCGGGCGAGTTGTGGCCACATCGGCGCTGGATTTCGTGTTCAGAGGGTAAGACGGCAGCCCCCAGTCTGCGTCTCTAGCGGGGCGTCGACCAGCCGCATCCCGTGTGTCCGCTCGGTGTCGGGCCCGCTGAACCGGACGGGGAGCGGACGGCAGCAGCGCACGATTGCATGCGTGTCCAGGCCGATAAGCCAATGTTCGCGGTGTAGGCAGCGCTGGTCGCCGGCGATTCGGAGTGAGGAGAGACCTCCTGTGGCATTTAGCGCAGGGGGTCTCTGCATTGTACGGGCAAACCATACGCTGAAGATGGCGGGGCAAGGCTTCGGGCGGGCAGTAAAGGCAGCATGGTCACAACCTGCTGCGCTCTTTGCTCAAGGGGCGGTGGTCAAAGCTTTCCAAGAACGTCAAGCATTTTCAATGCAGAATCCCAGAGTTGGTTAGTGCTCCATTTCCCAAAACTGGTCACTGCCTTCTCAACCCCCGGCTGACCTCAGATCGAACTGAACCAAGTGGGATCGAATGATACCGCTTCGACCATACGGGTCGTGACTCCCAACTCGTAAGTTTTTAGCAGGTCGCAAAGTCGATAGCCGTCTACGAGGTCAATCAACGGAGCCCCGTTTCTAGTGGCTTCTCGCAGCGCATCCTTGGTGAAGGTTCCCGTAGTTATAAACAGCCCCTTGTCCGCCCTTCCAACCATTGCGCCTCGGAAGTCTCTGATATCACCTGGGCCAACGGTGCCAGCATAGCGTTTGCACTGGAAAATTACCGGAAAGCTCAGTAAGGCCATTTGCAGTATCCCTACTCCATCTATGCCGCCATCACCGCTCTGCCCAGTGACTTGCACCTGAACAAAGCCCGCCTCCCGGAGCACTCGCTTACTGAGCCTCTCAAAAGCGTCCGAAGGTATGGTTCGGAGAGTCCCGAGCAGCGATTCCTTCCAATTAGGGTTGGGGTACGAATTGTCGGGAGCGATGGGAGGCAGTTCAGGCGACTCACTCGTTTCAGGGTCGGCAGTCACGCCTTGGGAGCGTCGCTTCTCCCTGTATGCTGCTTTTACCGCACCGGGAATTTTGCTCACCTCTGCTCTGGTAAGTTTCCGGCCTAGGTCGGTGATAGCCCAAACGGCTTGAGCGCTCTGCTCAATGGCACCGAAAGCCCGCAGGTAGGTACGTGACCAATAGAGGCGGTACCCGACCTCGGATAAGCTCCCCTTTCCATGGAGGACGTTAACTTGAGCATCAGTTAGTGCCTCAAACTCAATGACCTTGGCATCTATTTCCTGATTCGTAGCTGACCCACCCAACGCCATGAGTGCTTGGAGGGTTGGCCACATCAGGCGGTCGTACGTTGGGAACGAAGAAGGGCCATCGGCCATGTTCATAACCTCTACCCGCGGGGTCGGTGTTGGCAAGATGATACAACGCCCGCCAGAGCGGTAGCCCAAAGACTTATAGAGCGAGTTAGGGTCGCTTTCTCAACGGCGCAACTTTCATGTAATCCGGCCTGGCCACGCTTGCCGGCCCGCGATGGGGCGCGCAGACTGTGAGGCATCACACGGTCCTTGCGTCTGTAGCAGATTCCGTCGCAGAGCGGGCGGGCAAAGAAAACGCCCCGGCCATCATGGTCGGGGCGTGTTTCGTGTCTAAAGAGTGGTGGGCGGTACAGGGCTTGAACCTGTGACCTCTTGCGTGTGAAGCAAGCGCTCATACCAACTGAGCTAACCGCCCAACAGACATTCACTATACCAGGCACCGGGAACGGCTACAACCGGTGTCGCGGCCGTATGGAACGGCGGCGGTCTCTCTTCCCCGCCGGTGCCTTCGACAAGCTCAGGCAACGGCTGCGGGCCGGGTGGGACGGCGGTGGTGGCCGCCATGCTCCCTGCCGGGTGCCCTTCGACGCACTCAGGCGACGGCTGCAGACCGGGTGGGACCGCGGTGGTTGTCCGTGCAGTGACACCCCGCTCTCGTAACCTAATCGCGGCTCCTGTAGTATCGAATGCAGGTATCCCATGACACACCTGCTCGCTGCGCTCCGCAAACCGGTGATCGGGCTGCTGCTTGCCCTACTGGTGGCGGTGCCGGCCCTCACGCCCGACCGCACGGCCGTGGAGGCCGCCACCGTGCCCAACGATGCCCTGGGCATCGACCACATCAGCTATGGCAATGGCGTGTTCTCGGCCGACCGCTACAAGTGGGCCAAGGAGGCGGGGGCCGGCTGGAACCGCTGGGTGTTCTACTGGAACGAGATCGAGGCCAATCCCGGCACGTTCGACTACAGCAAGACCGATGCGACGGTGCAGGCCGACACCGCCCAGGGGCTGAAGGTGCTGGGTATCCTGCTGGGCACGCCGCAGTGGGCCTCCACTCAGCCGGCCACGGTGCAGAGCATGCCGCCGCCGCAGGTGGGACAGAAGGCCTACGCCGAGGTCACCCGGCTGGAGGGCATGCGCCTGAGCGCCGCCGCCAGTCCCATCACCTTCCCGCCCACCGGCCTGGCCCAGCCCGCCTTCGCCGATGGCACCGATGTGGCCGCTCCGGGGAAGGCCGTCAACGACGCCAACCCGTGGGCCCGCTACGTGCAGAGGACGGTGGCCCGCTACAAGGGCAGAGTGCAGGCGTGGGAGATCTGGAACGAGCCGGACTTCACGCCCACCGCCCAGACCGATTACTTTGGGTTCTGGAACGGCAGTGTGGAGGGGTATGCCCGGTTGCTGCAGGTGGCCTACGTCACCATCCGCGCCACCGACCCGAGCGCCACGGTGGTCATGGGCGGCATGGCCTACTGGTTCCAGCAGAACTTCTTCCCACAGTTGCTGGCGGTTCTCGGCCGCGATCCGGCGGCGGCGGCCAACAACTACTACTTCGATGTCACGGCCTGGCACTGGTATGCGCAGGCCGACCTGCTGTACGACCGCACCGTGTGGGTGCAGCAGCAACTGGCCCGGGCAGGCATCGCCGGCAAGCGCATCTGGATCACCGAGGCGAACCTGCCGGTGTGCGAGGACCCGCCCCTGAAAGACGGCAACATCGGCTGTGCGCAGGGCACGCACCGCGGCACCCCGCTGCAGCAGGCGGAGTATGTGGTGCAGGCGCTGGCCTATGCCTACGCCGCTGGGGTGGAACGGGTGTTCCTGTTCCAGCTCTACGACGACAGCCTCGGCTTCGGCGAATACTACGGCCTGATCCGCAACGACGGCACCCCCCGGCCCGCGCTGGCCGCCGCCAAGGTGGCCGCCGACCTATTCCGCGGCGTGAACGAGGCGTACCGGCTCACCGCTGCGCGGGGACGGCTGGACCTTATCACCATGGTCACCGCCGACGGCCGCCGCATCCGCCTGCTGTGGAGCCGCGTGGCCGCCCAGCTTGCCGCCCAGTTGCCGGTGGAGGCGGCCCGCGTCACCCGGGTGGATAGCGGCGGCGGGCGGCAGACGCTGGCGGTGGCCAACGGTGGGGCGGCGTCGGTGACCATGGCCCCGGCTACACTGAACGACAACCCGCCCGGCGCCGCTCCGTACTACATCGTCGGCGGGCCCACGGTCATCCTGGTGGAGGACCAGGCCTTCCACCAGTGGTCGGTGCTGGAGGGCACGGTGCGCGACACCCAGGGGCGGCCGTTGGGCGGCGTGCAGGTGCGGGCGGGCCTCGGCGTCACCACGGCGGACGCGACCGGCCACTACCGGTTCGAGGTGCGCCCCGGCCTGTACGACGTGCAGCCGGGCAGCCGCAGCCCCGGACCGGCCGGCAGTGGCATCATCGAGTCGGTGCCCATTTGGGCCAGCCGCAGCAACACCCAGGATGTGCCCATCAAGCCCGTCACGCAAATCTTCTTCCCGCTGTTCAAGCGCGGGGGGTAGGGAGATCAGGGCTATCGCATTCTCTACGCCCGTCATCAACAACCGCTCGTCCTGAGCTCGTCGAAGGACCGGACGAGACCACCGGCAGCAGAGTGCTCCGTCTCGCCACACAGGTTGGGTGGTTCGACAAGCTCACCACGAGCGGAACCCCTAGACCGCGGGAGAATCCGATACCCCTGGGTAGCGAGAGCCCTCCGGAGTCGTCGCTGTTGCGACACCCAATGACCACCGATCACCAATACCCATGAAAATGGACAACCGCCATCCGCGTCATCAGGGAGCCGCATTAGGTGCCGAACCCCGGTCACCCTGAACCTGTAGGGGCGATTCACGAATCGCCCTTCTGCTCATGGTGAAATGGCCACAGGCAGTTCCGCCAACGCGGCAAGGCGATTCGTGAATCGCCCCTACGCAGCCGGGGCCACCGGCCCGACGAGAGACGGCCTCACCGTTCTGTCCATTGAGGGTGGCGTGCCAAAGAATCATTGCGAGCCGCCGTCGAGGTGGCGTGGCAATCGTGGTGCCGACACTGACCCCGCCGGATGCGAGGCCTGCGCCGCGGCTGTGCATGGTAGCCCGCCACGATTGCCACGGCGTCGGACGCCTCGCAATGACGAATGGACGGCGGGCTGAAGTAAAGCGGCCCCGAGCATGTGCTCGGGGCCGCTCCCGACCGTGGCTGGTAGGGCCTTACGCGGCCTGGGTCCTGGCTCCGCCCATAGCGTGGTCTGGGATGCCCTTCACGTAGACGTCGCGGGACGTGAAGGCCAGCAGGCTGCCGAGCATGACGGCGGTGAACAGGCCGCCGTTCATTAGCAGCACCATCTGGCTGCCCCACAGGTCGGCCAGCATCCCGTTGCTCAGGTTCATCATGGCCATCAGGCCCTGGAAGGCGAGGGTGTTGATGCTGGCGATGCGGCCGCGGTAGCGGTCGTCGGCCACCGTCTGGGTGATGGCCTGCCCCAGCGTCATGAACGCCGACTGGCTGAAGCCCATGAGCATCGCCGCCACGTAGGCAGACATCATTTCGGGGGCAAAGGCCAGCAGCACTTCGCCCAGGCCGCTCAGGATGCCGGTGAACAGCAGCATGCGACCGCGCATCAGGGCGCCGGAGAGACCGCCCACATAGATGCTGCCGAACAGCGCCCCGATGCCCACGGCCGTCATCAGCACGCCGAACCCTTCGGTGCTGCCAAGGCGGGTGCGGGAGAAGCCGGGCAGCGTGGACTCGAAGCCCATGGTGAGGCTGCAGTGGAAGCAGACCAGCACAGTGACCATGAGAATGAGCGGCTGGGTCTTGATGTAGCTGAAGCCGCCGACGAGGTTCTGGAAGAAATTGCCGCTGGCCTTGGCGCCGCCGGTGGAGACGGTGCTGATGCGCATGGTCTGCAAAAAGCCAACGCCGTACAGCGCCGTGCACAGGAAGAACGCCAGCGGAGCGCCCACCAATGCCAGCACGGGCGTGACCATTGCTGCGCCGATGAGCCGCGAGAACTGGTTGGTGGCCTGGTTGAGTGAGAGCGCGTTCAGCAGGATGTTGCGGGGCACCAAGTTGGCGGCAAGCGCCTGCGATACCGGCATCTGCGTGAAGCGTGCGGCGCCGTTGACCAGGGAGAGCGCCATAATGTGCCAGATTTCGAGGTGGCCGCTGAGACCGAGGATGGCCAGCAGCAGGTTGGCGAACATGTTGACGACGTAGCTGGAGGCCAGCAATTTCTTGCGGTCCCACCGGTCGGCAAGCACACCCGCAATGGGCGGGACGATGAAGGCGGGAACCAGCGCTGCGAAGGTGACCATGGCCACGTCCGACGACTGGTGGTGTTCCTCGTACACAAACCAGCCCCGGGCCACAATGAGCGCCCACGCGGCGGTCTGCGCCGAGAGGTTGGCCATCCACATATTGCGGTAGTCTCGGAAGGCGAGGGCAGCGCTGTAGCGGTCGAACAGCCCCTGGCCTATCGCTTTGATGGCGTTCATTCGAGCCCCTGCTTGTTAGGTGTAATGAAGCGACGGCGACCTCGTGGCCACCGTCGCAATTCTCGGCTTTAGATGGTGTGCACCATCACATGGAGCAGCCGCAGCTACCGCCACAGCAGCCGCCGCCCATGCCGGCCATCGGCAGGCTGGCGCCATTTGCCCCCACGCTGACGGCTGCGAACACGGACAGCTTGCGGCCGGCCGGCATCGCGCAGGTGGGGCAATCCGCGCGGTCGTCCATCTTGTGGATGGGCCGCAGCAGCTCGAACGAGTCCTTGCAGCTAGGACAACTGTACTCATATACTGGCATCGCTCACCTCAGCTAGGCGTAGTCGCCGATCGTTCCCGTAGTGTACCCAACACTGGAGCCCCGCGCAACGCCGCGGGCCGTGGGCAACCCGCTCGGTGTGGCTCCCCAGTGGGTGTACCGAGGCAGACACCACCACACCGCGAGGCATGCGTGAAATCGTTAGGCGTGTTGGGCGCAGGCACCATGGGCGCAGGCATCGCCTATGCTGCCCTCAGCGCCGGGTACTCGGTGACCTTGGTGGACCGCACACCGGAGCTGGCCGCCAAAGGGGCTGGGACGGTGCGCAGCCTGTTCGCGGGGGCCGTGGCCAGGGGCCGCGCCACCCAGCAGGACGCCGACCGTGCACTGGCCGAACTGACGGACAGCGACGACCTGACCGCTCTCGCGTCGCTCCCCCTTGTGATCGAGGCGGTGTTTGAGGACGCCGAGGTGAAGCGGGCCACGCTGCGGCAGCTCGACGCCATCTGCGGACCTGCCACGGTCTTCGCCTCGAACACCTCCACGTTTCCCATTACCGAGCTGGCCTCCGCCACGGTGCGGCCCGACCGTGTGGTGGGCCTGCACTTCTTCAACCCGCCCTACGCCATGAAACTGGTGGAGGTCATCCGCGGCTTTCATACCAGCGACGACACCATTGCCAAGGCTCGCCAGCTTGCCGAAGACCTGAGCAAGACCGCAATAGTGGTTCAGGATAGCCCAGCGTTCGTGGCCAACCGCCTGCTGGTGCCCATGCTGAACGAGGCGGTGTTCCTGCTGGCCGAGGGCGTGGCGAGCAAAGAAGAGATCGACACCGCCGCCAAACTGGGGCTGGCCCACCCGATGGGTCCGCTGGCGCTGGCCGACCTGGTGGGCCTGGATGTGCTGTTCAACATTCTGGTGGCCTTGCAGGAGCGCTTCGGCGACTCCAAGTACCGGCCGGCGCCGCTGCTGCGCAAGATGGTGGCCGCCGGCCAGCTCGGCCGCAAGACCGGCCGTGGGTTCTACGACTATTCGGAGGAGCGGAAGTGAAGTCGTAAGGAATTGGGGATCTGCCGACGCTCGTAGCCGGCGACTTCCTCCCTTCCCAATTTCTCACTTCCCGTCCCTCCCTCACGCCCCCGGAGTTCACATGAAGGAATACACCCAACGGGCGCTTGATACCGCCACTGCACGCGGAGCCAGCTACGCCGACGTGCGGGTAGTGCGGCGCGAGGTGCAGAGCGTCTCGGTGAAGAACGGGAAGGTGGAGGCGCTGACCCATGAGGAGACCATGGGCCTGGGGGTGCGCGTACTCGCTGGCGGCTCCTGGGGCTTTGCCGCCACCGCCATCCTAACGCCGGCCGATATCGACCGCACCGCGGCGCTGGCGGTGTCGCTGGCGCAGGCGTCCGCCACCGTACAGCGCAAGCGGGTGGCGCTGGGCGACCCGTTCTGCGTGGTGGCCAGCTATAAGACGCCGGTGCAGGTCGATCCGTTCGCCGTGTCGCTGGGCGACAAGATCAGCCTGCTGCTCGCCGCCTCGGAGACCATGCAGAAGGTGCACGGGATTGTGGTGGCGCACGCGGACGTGGAGATCCAGCGGGAGATCAAGGTGTTCGCGAGCACCGAGGGCAGCTATATCGAACAGGAGTTGGTGGAGACGGGCTGCGGCATCGGCGCAACCGCTGTGGGTGAGGAAGAGGTGCAGAACCGCAGCTACCCCAACTCGGTGGGCCGGCACCAGGGCGCCGAGGGTTGGGAGTTTGTGACCCGCTGGGACCTAGCGGGCAACGCCCAGCGGGTGGCGGAAGAGGCGGCGGCGCTGCTCACCGCCAAGCCCTGCCCGGCGGGTACCACCACTATCATCCTGGACGGGTCGCAGATGGGCCTGCAGATCCACGAAAGCTGCGGCCACGCGGTGGAACTCGATCGGGTGTTGGGCACCGAGGCGGCCTTCGCCGGCACCAGTTTCCTCACCCCCGAGAAGCTGGCCGGGTTCCAGTACGGCTCGCCGGTGGTCTACCTCACTGCCGATGCCACCATCCCCGGTGGTCTGGGCACCTTCGGGTACGACGACGAGGGGGTGCCGGGGCAGCGCTCGCCGCTGGTGGAGGCGGGCCGGTTCACCGGCTACCTCACGTCGCGCGAGACGGCCACCGGGCTGGGCCTGCGCAGCAACGGCGCGATGCGGGCCGACGGCTGGGGCCGCATCCCGCTCATCCGCATGACCAACGTGAGCTTGGAGCCGGGCGAGTGGACGCTGGCGGACCTCATCGCCGACACCCAAGACGGCATCTACATGGAGACCAACCGGTCCTGGAGCATCGACGACAAGCGGCTGAACTTCCAGTTCGGCACCGAGATGGCCTACGAGATCAAGAACGGCAAGAAGACGACGCTGCTGAAGAACGCCACCTACACCGGCATGACCCCCCAGTTCTGGGGCAGTTGCGACGCCATCTGCAACCGCGACCACTGGGTGGTGTGGGGCACCCCCAATTGTGGCAAGGGCCAGCCCGAGCAGGTGGCGCACACCGGCCACGGCGCCTCGCCCGCCCGCTTCCGCAACGTGCAGGTGGGAGTGATGAAGTAAGTAAGACGAATGGTAGAATAGTCTTACTGAAACGAATGGAGTAAGACCGTGGAAGTCTCGAAGGTTACCTCAAAGGGCCAAACCGTGATCCCCAAGGCTGTCCGCGATGCGCTATGTATCGAGGAGGGTGACCGCCTGATCTGGCGGGTGGAAGGTGAGCGGCTGGTGGCTATCAGAGCGCTGCGGGATCCTATCAACGACCTGCGTGGCATGTTCAAAGGGGAAAACCTCGTTGAAGAATTGCTGCAGGACCGCCGCGAAGATCTCGAACTCGAAGAAGCCAAGTGGCGTCGGCTGGGATACGAGGTATAGGTGCCAGGCTTCGTACTTGATACGTCCGCGGTTCTCGCCTATGTGCAGGATGAGCGAGAAGCGGACCAAGTGGCCATCTTTGTCAACCCTGCTACGGTTGATACCGCTAACCCCGTCGCGTTGCCCTTTATCGTCCTGATGGAAACGGAGTATCGGCTGCTTCGGAAGGGGCATTCAGCAGAACGGGTGGACCGGGCGCTAGAGGGGATTCTTGCTTGGCCGGTCACCGTCTACGAGTCTGATGAGCGCTGGCGCCGCGAGGCGGCGCGGGTGAAGGCCACCAACCAACTCTCCGTTGCGGATGCGTGGGTGGTGAGCCTGGGCCTGCTGTTGGATGCCGCAGTGGTGCATAAAGACCCTGAGATGGACCGGGTGGCGGGCATGAGGGCGGTGCGGTTATGACCCGGGGCCCAGTGCCGGACGGCCAGCGCGACTCGTTGCGACCCACCCGCCTGGTGGGCTACGGGGCCATGGCGCTGACCGTGGTGGCCTTTGCGGCGGTGCTGTGGGTGGCGCTGGCCAGCGCCGGCACGCCGCCCGCTAACGACGCCACGGGCGCGGCCGGCAAGTTCTTCGCGGCCCTGAACGCCAGCGATTTCGATACTGCCGCTGCCATGTATTCACCGCCCGATGCCGGGCCGGACAAGGCGGGTTTCTACAAGCAGCTCCAGGTGTACCTCACCGATTTCGGGGTGCCCCAAAAATGGGACCTCAAGACCTCGGAAGCGCCGAGCGCCGGCAACTGGCTGCTCTACTACTCCGTGAAGTTCCCCCGGGCCGTCGACCCTGTCACCGCTGTGATGGCGCTGAGCCTCACGGCGGACAGCCCGTCGCCGATGGTACGCCGGTTTGTGGTGCTGCGCGACACTCGCCTGCCGGGCCAGATCGCCACGCCGACCCCCATCAACATGGACGCGCTGCGTGGCGCATTCGGCCGCTGAGCGCCTGACCGCATGACGATCACCGAGATCAAGCGCCACGTCGACGGCCGTGAAGAGCGGTTCACCTGCTCGCTGCTCTACCGCGATGCGGAGGCGATGGTCATTCGGTTCGTGGCGCAGCCGGGAAGCCGGTTCTACCGGATGATGGCGCACTCCGACGGGTTCTTCTGGGTGGGGCGGCCCTACATCATGTACCGCATTGTGGGGCACGATGGCGCCGTGGCGGGGTACCGCTTCGACGCCGCCCGCGATGTGCGCCTGGGCCACGACTACGTGGAGTTCACCGACCTGCTGCTGGACTTCCGGGTGGCGCCCAACGGCGTCTTCACCGTTGAGGACGAGGACGAACTGGAGGCCGCGCTGGCGCTGGGCGTGATCGAAGAGACGGACTACGACCTGGCCTACCTGGCTCGCGAGCTGGTGGAGGCGGAGTTCGCCGCCATCGCCGCCGAGGCGGAAGCGCTGGCAGGACGTGGCACCGGGGTGCGCAAGGTGACCGGCGAGGGGGAACGCGATGCGTGAGCATCTACGTATGGTTGTAGCCTTTCACCTGCCGTTCTATGCGCCGGTGTGGGTCGCCCAGCGCATCGGCGCGTTTCAGGACGAGGACCTGGACATCACGTTCAGCATCCCCACGCCCGGCCACGCGCCGGACGCGCTGCAGCAGGGTGATGCCGATATCGCGTTCGGCGGCGTGATGCGCAGTTACGTACAGGCCGACCGTGGCATGCCAGATCCGCATCTGGCGATAGCCGAGATCAACAGCCGGGACGGCTTCTTTCTGGTGTCACGACAGCCAGTGCCCGACTTCACCTGGCGTCATTTGGCGGGCAAACGCCTGGCGCTGTTCGCGCTCGCGCCCACGCCATGGATGTGCCTGCAGGGCGTGCTGCGCGAGCATGGTGTGGACCCGGCCACCGTAACCGCCGTGCCGGATCTGGGCGTAGCGGAGGGGATGGCCGCCCTGCAAAGCGGCGAGGTCGACTTCTTACAAACGGCCCTGCCGATGGCGCTGGAGTTGGCTGATGCAGGGCGGGGTTACCTTGCTGCGGCCCAGGCGCCCGATGTGGGCCACGTGCCCTATAGCTCGCTGATCGTGACGCCGGCTTTCCGGCGCGAGCGGCCGGACCTGTGCGCCAAGTCGGTGCGCGCGGTTACCCGCGCGCTCAGGTGGATGGCGGGCCAGACCGCCGAGGCGATCGCCGGGCTGGTGGTGTCCGAGTTCGCCGAGTTCCGTCCCGAACACGTGCGCAGCGCCGTTGCCACACTCCACGCCGCCGGCGCCTGGGCGGAGGGCCCGCACCAGGACCGGGCCGCCTACGAGCGCCTGGGCCGCTTCCTGGTGGCCGGCGGGCTGATCCGCACCGCGGCGCCCTACGAGGCGCTGGTGGACGACAGTTTTGCGGTTGCTGCCGCGGCCGGCGGGGTGAGCGCCTGATGGCGGCCAACGAGTACCACTTCCTGACGCCGTGGTTCATACCGGGCGCGACGGTAGAGCAGGTGTGGGCGCTGGTGTCGGACGCCACCAGTTTCCCCACCTGGTGGCGCAGCGTGTTCCTGGAGGTGTCGGTGGAGCAGGAGCCGGAGGATGGGTCGGGGGTGGGCAAGCGGCTGCGCTACCACACCAAGGGCTACCTGCCCTATCACCTGTACTGGACGGGCACGGTGGCTGCCATCGAGCCGCCGACGATGATCGAGATCGCAGCCAGCGGCGACTTCAACGGCGTGGGGCGGTGGACGCTGAGCCAGCGCGAGAACGGCGTGTACGTAGCGCTCGACTGGCGCATCACCGTTGACCAATGGTTCGTCAAGAAGTTCGCGTTTATCATGAACCCGCTGTTCGCGTGGAACCACCGCTGGGCCATGGCCTGTGGCGAGGAAGGCCTGATTGTGCATTTCGGACGGCTGAAACTGAAGGGCGCAGGCGCATGAGTACAGGCGCAGCCCTGTGGGGTCCACCAGCCGCCGACGCTCGCTTCGGGGCTGCAGCATGGATCCCGTCACGGCGTATCCCACCCGCCCACCCTCGATCTGTCCTTTCCGAGGGGACACCCCTCGGGCTCCCTGGCAAGGTGGGCTGCGCCCTCCCTGCACGCTCCTGCCGCTCCCTGCGCAGCGCGACCGACGGGGTGTGCGCATGATTCGGGCTGCGATCTTTGACCTGGACGGGTTACTGATCGACAGCGAGCCGCTGTGGCGAGAGGGCGAGGCGCGGGTGTACCGCAGCCTCGGTTTACCGGTGACCGAGGACGAGATGCGGGAGACCACCGGTACCCGCCTGGACGCCATGGTCGACTACTGGTATCGCAAGTACCCCTGGCAGGGCCCCAGCGTGCAAGACGTGATGGCCATGGTGGAGCAGGAGATCATCCGGCTGATCAGCGCCCATGGCGAGCCGTTGCCCGGCGCACTGGACGCCGTGCGCACCGCCGCGGGGCTGGGGTTGAAGACCGCCATCGCCTCGTCGTCGTCACTGCCGGTCATCGACGCCGCGCTGGAGCGGCTGGCGGTACGGCCGTACGTGCGGTTGGTGCGATCGGCACTGGACGAACCGCACGGCAAGCCGCATCCTGCTGTCTATCTGACCACCGCCGAGATGCTCGGCGTGCCGCCGGTGGAGTGTGTGGCGTTCGAGGACTCGGTAACCGGCGTGATTGCTGCCAAAGCCGCGCGCATGACGTGCGTGGCGGTGCCCGAGCCGGTGGCCCGCGGCCGCCGTGAGTATGGCGTTGCCGACGTGGTGCTGGACAGCATGACGCAGGTGACGCCCGCCTTCTTTCAACAGTTGGGCATAGGAGAACCGCTTGCTCGCCGATAGCGAAATCCGCCGCATTATCGAAACCGCACTGGCCGTATCCAAGGCCAGCGAGACAGAGATCACCATTTTTGAGGGCGATTCGTCGCTCACCCGGTTCGCCAACAATGAGATCCACCAGAACGTGACCGAGCGCGACGCCTCGCTGCTGGTGCGGGTGGTCTTCGGCAAGAAGGTGGGAGTGGCCTCACTGAACCGGGTGGATGAGGCGGGCGTCCGGCTGGTGGTGGAACGGGCGTCGGAGCTGGCGCGGTTCCAGGTGGACAATCCAGACTATTCGGGCATGCCGCCGGTGCTGCCCGTGACCAAGGTGAACGGCGTGGCGGCCGGTACGGTGGCCTTCGGGCCCGGCCGCCGGGCGGCGGCGGTGGGCGTGGTGGTGCGGCGGGCGATGGAGCACGGCCTGGTGGCGGCGGGCGCGTTCAGCACGTCGATGGACCGGGTGACGCTGGCGAACAGCCACGGCGTGCACCTGCAGCACGAGAGCACCGACGCCAACCTCAACACCGTGGTCATGTCCGACTCGTCGTCGGGTTTTGGCGACCACACCGCGATGGATGCCAGCGAGATCGACGCGGAGGCCATCGCCAACCGCGCTGTGCGGAAGGCGCTGGACGGCCAGAACCCCCAGGCGCTGCCCTCCGGCGACTATACCGTGGTGCTGGAACCACCTGCCGTCAACGATATCGTCGACTTTCTGGCCTACGAGGGGTTTGGGGCGCAGGCGGTGCAGGAAGAGCGCTCGTTCATGGCGGGCCGGCTGGGCCAGCAGGTGGTGGGGCCCAACATTACCGTGTGGGACGATGCCCTGGCTGCCGACACGATCCCCATGCCGTTCGACTACGAGGGCGTGCCGAAGCAGCGGGTAGCGCTCATTACCAACGGCGTGGCCATCGGGCCGGTGTACGACATGGCGACTGCCGTGAAAGAGGGCAAGCAGTCCACCGGCCACGCGCTGCCGGCCGGCAACACCTTCGGGCCGATGCCGCTGCACATGCACCTGGCGCCGGGCGACCTGAGCGACGCCGGCCTGGTGGCGGGCGTGAAGCGCGGGGTGCTGGTGACCCGCTTCTGGTACACCCGCACCGTGCACCCGCTGACGGTCACCGTCACCGGCATGACGCGGGACGGCACATTTTTGATTGAGGATGGTACTATTGTGGCCCCAGTAAGGAATCTGCGGTTTACGCAGGGATACCTGGAGGCACTGCGTAATGTGGAGGCTATCGGCCGCACCACATCGCTGCAGCGGGAGTTCGGCGGCGGTAACCGGGTGCCGTCGCTGCGCATCAACAACTGGCACTTCACCGGAACCACCGAACACTAAGGACGCCCCATGCAGCAGCTCGGCCGTCTCAGCTATGCACCAGTGGACGGCGCCGCCGCGCTGTTCACCCCCGCTTTCGCCGATTTCTTTGTGCCGTTGCACGACCGGTTTGCGCCACGCATCGCCGGCCTGCGGCAGAAGCGGGCCGAGGTGTTGCACCGGGCGCTGTACCAGCACCAGCCGCCGGGCCCGCTGCCGCACGACCCGGTGGTATCCGGCAACTGGCAGGTGCCGCCGCTCCCTGCGGAGCTGCTGAAGCCCGGCATCGAGATCACCGGGCCGGTGTCAGCGACGACAATGGCGATTAACGCGCTGAACCCGGTACCGGAGGGCGGGCGCGCCGAGGGCTACCTTGACGACGACGAGGACTCGGCGGGCCACCGGCTGACCGACACGGTGCGGGCCACGCATAACCGTCTGGACGCGGTGCTGGGTAGGCTGGCGTTCACCAACCCGGAGAACGGCCGCGAGTACCAGGTGGCGCCGGGCGAGCTGCCGTTCTTCATGCACCGCGAACGCGGCCTGGCGCTGGACGAGACCGATGTGACCATCGACGGCAAGCCGGTGGCTGCCTGCCTGCTGGGCGCCTGCCTCACGCTTTTCTACCCCGGTGTGGCGCAGGCGGAGCGGGGGCAGGGCATCTACTTTTATCTGCCAAAGCTGGAGAGCGCTGAAGAAGCGGGCTTCTGGCGCGACTTCTTCGATGCTGCCCGCGCTGCCAACCCAACGCTGGCCAGCGCCACGCTGCGCGCCATCCTGCTGGTGGAGTCGCTGCCGCTGGCCTACCAGATGGAGGAGGCGTTGTATGCCCTCGGGCCGTACGCTGCGGGCCTGAATGCCGCACGTTGGGACTTCAAGGCCAGCATCCTCGAGTTCATTATGGCCGATCCTAACGCGGTGTGGCCCGACCGGTTCGGCGTGGATATCAAGACCACCGAATTTATCGGCAACATCTTCCGCCGGCTGGTGGCCACCTGCCTGAAGCATGGCGCTGTGGCCATCGGCGGCATGGCGACGGCGCTGCCGTCGCGCGACGAGGCGGTGAACCAGGCGGCAGCAGCGTCCATCCACGCCGACAAGGAGTGGGAGGCCCGGCAGGGCTTCATGCGCGGCTGGGTGGCCCACATCTACCACATGAAGACGGCAGCCGACCCCTTCAAAGAGCTACGGGCCAGCGAGTGGGGCCCGACGCCGGAGATGCACAACCCGGACAACTACCCGATCCAGGTCCGGGTGCCCGAGGGCCCGATCACGTTGGAGGGCAGCCGCCGCAACGTGCGCATGATCATCGAATACGTGGAGGGCTGGCTGGGCGGACGGGGCGCCAAGGGCATCGACACGCTGGCGGGGCGCCCGGGCGTGCACCCCGCGCTGATGGAGGACCTGGCGACCGGCCGCATCTCGGTGGCGCAGACGGCGCAGCGCATTCTGCACGCTCCGGTGGCCACCGACAACGGCGAGCCCCACGGGTTCCCGATGATCAAGCGGCTGTTCGGTGAGGAATTGGCCGACATCCTGCGGTTGGGCCGCGAGGCCGGGCCGCTGGACGCTGAGACGGAGGAGCGCTACCGCAAGGCTGCGCAGGTGGGCATGCACTGGGTGAAGAACTACACCGAGTTGAACTTCCGTAGCCTCGGCTCCTATACCCGTGCTGAGTTGGACGCGCTGGCGGCTGCCTCCGACGCGTTTTAGCCGTCGGCAGGGGCGGGATCGGGCCGCCGTACCCCGGTGTTGCCGCCTATGACGGCGCGCCCCCACACAGTCTTTTGGAGCAGCGCCACAGCCACGGCGGCGATGCCCGCGGTAACCGCCAAGAGTACCGTCACTGCGAGGAGCGATCCCGGTAGCTGGTCAGACACGTTGAAGGGCGTGGGCAGGTGCTGAAACAGTGGGCCGATAGCCTCCAACGGGTACTGCTGGATGAGGTAGAGGCCGAAGCTGGCGTCAGCAAGACTGCCGGCCGCAGGTGTGAGGGCGGGCAGCGCGGTCAGCAGCGCTTCGCCGAACCACAACAGCAGCAGGGTCTCGGCGCAGGCTAGCGGTAGGTAAAGAGGGTGCAGCAGGCTGCTGGCGCCGTTCAGCCGATCGTCCTGCCAAATGCCGAGGCCGGGCGCGAATACCACCAGCCAGGCGGTGACGGCGAATGCCGCCGCTGTGGCCAGCCGGCCCCAAGCGCTCACGCGGCGTAGCGCTGCCAGGTACCCGCCCGCCGCCACACCCACCGCGAAGTGCCCGATCCAGAACGGTGCCAGCTCGTAGGCGTGGGTGTCGATGGCGAACCAGGCGTCGCCGCCCCAGTCGTCGGCCACCACCAGGCGGAGCGCATTCAGGGCAAGCTGCCAGACAGCGGCGGCCACCGCCAACCAAACGCGGGTCGACCGTTTGGTGGGGTACACGGCGGCGAGCAGCGTGAGTTGCCCGAGCAGCACCAGAAAGTACAGGTAGCCGGGGCCGTAGAGCAGCGCGTCCACTACTTCCGCGAGGGTTGGGAGCGGGATGCGTTGCCATGCGTCGGTAGCGAACAGGAAAACGGCCGCCCAGGCGATGGCCCACACCATCCACGGGAGTCCGATGCGCCAGAACCGGTGCTTCAGAAACTCAAGCGGAGGCCGCTGTCGGCTGCTGCTGTAGCCCAGCAACACGCCGCTAAGGAGCACGAACACCGAGACCCCGGAACGGGACAGCAGTTCGAGGGCTCGGGACCACAACGCAGCTTCCGCTGTGTCGCGACCGGCCCAAGCCACGGCGTGGGTGCTCATGATGCCGAGCAACGCCATGATGCGCACTACGTCGAGCGCTGGGATGTAGGAAGTGGAGCGGATAGGGGCTGCGCCGGGAATGGGCGCGACGGTTGTGGCCATGGGTTGGGTTAGGTGCGGCGGATGATGGTGGGAGGTGGCCGAAGGGGCGCCGGTGCTAGGGGCGAATCAGCAGGGTCCTACTATGGGCGCTAGGTCGAGTGGGACGCCCGGGTCGACGTGCAAGGTGTGGAAGGGCAGGCCGTCGCGAGCGAGCATGTCTTGTATCATACGCTGCTGCGCTGCGTACATCTGCCCTGGGGTGGCGCACCCCATGTCGCGCATGCGGCGCTCGAGGAATAGGCTCCAGGCGGCTTCCCTTCGCTCGATGTGGCGGGTGCGAGCGTTGATCTCCACCTGGTCGAGCGTCGGGTGCAGCACCACCGCGCCGAGCGCCGCCAGCCGGTCGGCCAGCGTGCGGTGCCGGGCTTCGAAGTCGGCCGTAGCGTTGCCGTTCTCGGCGCGCCAAACGGCGTGGGAGACGTGGAATCGGTTGAATACGAACGCTGAGTCGGGTTCACGACGGCGGGCCGTTGCCACGTCATCCAGGATGGCAGCGGTGAGGTCGAGGCGTAGCCGGTCGATGTTCGGCAGGTAGTAGTGATGCCACGATGCCATTACTGCCGCCTCATCCCAAGCCAGCACGGGGCGGCGTTCGGGCTGCAATGCCGCCACTACCTGCTGCACCAGCGTGTCCTTGCCCGAGCCAGCCACCCCTTCGACAATAAAGAGCCCCGACATCAATACGCTCCCCCTGCCCCTGTTGGAAAGACCATAGGACAGAAGGACGCCCCTTGCAAGGAAAGGGAAAATGCGTTAGGGTGTATAGGGCTACACACAGGAGGAAGGTATGAGCGCCAACCATATTCGCACCAACGTTATGTTCCCCGAGGACGTACTCGCAGAACTGCGCAAGACCGTGCCCGCACGTGAGCGCAGCGCCTTCATCGCTGAGGCCACGCGCCGCCAGTTGGTCATGCTCAAGCAGAAAGTGGCCGTGCATGAGACCGCAGGGGCGTGGTCGCGCGAAGCCCACCCCGAACTCGTCGGCAGCGCCGGCGTGTATACCTACCGCAACGAGACCGAGCAGGCGTGGACCGAGCGCTTGCATCGCGTGGCGGAGGGCGGAGTCGAGTATGTATCTTCTGGACAGTGACGTCGTTATCAACCACCTTCTCGGCCGGGCATCGGTCTCCGGATTGCTTGACGAATTGGTGGACGAGGGCCCTCTGTACACCTCGGCGCTCACACGCTTCGAGGTGTTGCAGGGGATGCGCCCGGCGGAGACCTTCAAGACCTTCCATTTGCTGAATCTGCTGGAAACAGTTGACGTGGACTTGGCCGTGGCTGACAAGGCCGCTTCGTTCTATCAGCGATACCATAAGGAGCGACCCGGGATCGGCGGCATCGACTTCATGATTGCTGCCACTGCCTTGGTGCACGACCTGACGCTAGTGACGCTCAACTTGAAAGACTATCCGCAGCCCGAGATACGGGTGTACGGCAGGAGCTAACCGATGCACTTCGTGAAGATGCACGGCACGGGAAACGACTTCGTGATGATCGACGCCCGCACGATGCCTGACCGCAACTGGTCGGTGCTGGCGGAGGCCATGTGCGACCGCCACTTCGGCATTGGCGCCGACGGCCTGATCCTGCTGCTGCCGTCCGGCCTGGCCGACTTGCGGATGCGGATGTTCAACCCAGACGGCTCCGAGGCGGAGATGTGCGGCAACGGCATTCGCTGCTTCACCAAGCTGGCGCTAGAGCAGCGGATGGTGCCTGGTGACCGCCCCGCCTTCAATGCCGAGACCGGCGCCGGCGTGCTGACCCTGAGCCCGGTGTGGGACGGCGGTCAGGTGGCGGCAGTGCGAGTGAACATGGGCGCCCCCATCTTCGAACCAGAACGCATCCCCGTTGCGCTGTCGAATAGCGCTGTTCGGCCTGACAGCCACGGCCGCGTTTGGGTGGCGGCGCACCGCATTGAGGCGGGAGCGAGGGCATTCGACGTGGCCTGCGTCTCGATGGGTAACCCCCACGCTATTTGGTTCACCGACGAGGACCTGGCGGGGTTCCCGCTCGACTCACTGGGCCCGCTGGTGGAACATCACCCCTTTTTCCCGAAGCGGGTGAACTTCCATGTAGCGCGGGTGCTGGATCGCGACCACGTGGTGATGCGGACCTGGGAACGGGGCGCCGGCATCACGCTGGCGTGTGGCACCGGGGCGTGCGCGACCGCGGTGGCCGCCCACGCGTTGGGCTATACATCGCCCAAGGTGGAGATGCAGGTACCCGGCGGCAAGCTGACTATCGAGTGGCCGGGCAGCGGCGATGTGTTCATGACGGGCCCGGTCGCCATGGTGTTCAGCGGTGACTGGCGCGACGGCGAATAGCAGGCCAGGCGAAAGCTCGCAGAAAGCGCAGGTACCCAGATGACCACCCAGAACACCGATGCGGTGGGCGTGCCCGAACGCAGTGTGTTCGCCGGGCCGGTGGTGACGATCGACCCGCCGGCGCCGAAGCGGGCGATGACCATTCAGGCGCACCCCGATGACCAGGAGTTCACGGTGGGCGGCACGCTGGCCAAGTGGGCGGCGGCGGGCTGCGAGATCGTGACGGTGTGCATCACCAGCGGCGGTGCGGGCTCCAACAAGTTCACGCCTGCCGACATGACCTCGGCCAAGCTGGTCCCCATTCGAGAGGTGGAGCAGCGGGCGGCCTGCAGGGTGTTGGGTGTGCATGAGGTGGTGTTTCTGGGGTATCCGGACGGCGGGCTGGTGCACACCCTAGACCTGCGTCGTGACTTGACGCGTGTCATCCGCCGCTACAAACCCGAAGTGCTCGTGACGAGCGACCCCACTATGCGGTTCTTCGGCAACCGCTACATGAACCACCCTGACCATCGGGCGGCGGCCGACGCTGCGATCGATGCCGTCTTCCCCTCTGCGGGTACGCGCTTCATCTTCGAGGAGTTGCTGGCGGAGGGGTTGGAGCCGCACGAGGTGGCGCAGGTGTACTTGCATGGCTCCGAGCACTCCGATACCTGGGTGGACGTCGCTGACTTCCTGGAGACGAAGCTGGCGGCATTGCGGGAGCATCACAGCCAGCTCGGCGAATGGGACCCTACGCAGATGCTGAGAGGGTGGGCGGCGGAGCAGGGTAGCAAGCAGGGACTGGCCGCCGCTGAGTGCTACCGCCGCATGATTTTGACTGAAGGTTAGCGGCGTTGGCCGTGCGGGTGGTGTGTCTTGGGCGGCCCGCAGCGGGCCCCATGTTTCTCTTGGTGCATGGCGCTGCCAACTCGTCGGGGGTGTGGCAGCTTTGGCAGATGGCGTTGGCAGACTCGGGGTACGCCAGTGTGGCGATGGACCTGCGGGGTCATGGCGATGCCAAGAACGATGATCTTGCGCAAACCGGCATGGCGGACTACGCTGCCGACGTGGTGGCTGCGGCCGCTCATGTAGATGGGCCTGTGGTGTTGGCGGGTTGGAGCATGGGCGGGCTTGTGGCGCTGATGGCCGCGCCATTGGTGCGGCCGGTGGCGTGTGTGCTGCTGGCGCCCAGTGCGCCGAGTCGGATCGTCGACACCAACCTGCCGTTGCGGTCCGGCGTGTTTGGGCCAGAGGTCTACGGGATCACCAGCGCTGACCCCGATGACCAATCTGCGATGCCGGATCTGACGCGCTCGGAGCGCATGGTCGCACTGGTGTCGCTCGGATCGGAGTCGCAGCGTGCCCGGGATGAGCGTACTCGCGGCGTTGTGGTGGCCACCCCTGCCTGTCCGGTGCTGCTCGCCACGGGAACCGATGACCGCCTGTGGCCGGCCGATCGCTATCGCGATATGCCGTTCGCCGCCGACCGGGTGGAGGTGCTGGGCGCTTCGCACTGGGGCCTGGTGCTGAACGGCAGGGTGGTGCCCAGCCTGGTGGCAGATGTTGTGACCTGGCTGCAGGGTTGCCTGCGCCAGTGAATGTTTCCGAAGGCTAACCTTTCTGGAGGGCTCATGAATGTTGGTGCGCTGAACGATGCCAACCTGAAGCTGCTGCACGAGCAGAAACGGCGGGACCTGCAGCGCGCCCTCAAGAGCCAGCCGGGGGCGAAGCTGCTCATTACTGGTCTGCAGGCGGATGTGCGGCAACTGGAAGCGGAGTTGCGGCGGCGCGGGACCTTCTGGCAGTAGGCACGCGACGGTCTGATCGTCCAAGCCCGCCCAGCAGTGGGTGGCGCGGCTACCTCGGCGCTGCTTCGGGGGTGTGGCTGGGACCTGGATGCGCTAGGTAGATGAGGCCGGCGCAGAGTAGCCAGGCGCCGGCGTAAAGCCAAAGCCCTAGGTCGTAGCTGCCGGTGGTGTCGCGAATGAAGGCCAGCAGGAAGGACCCCATGGCCATCACCAACGTGATGACGGGTTGGGTGACCCCTGCGATGGCGCCCAGATGCGCCCGCCCGTAGTACACGGCCCATACCGCCTGATAGAGCCCCACGAAGCCGCCGATGCCGAAACCGGTGAGCGCCCCATAGCAGAGGACCCATAACCCCGGCAGGAAGAAAATACTGACCGTGGCCAGCGCTGACACGAGGCCGATGATGCTGAGCGCCGTGCGCACATGGAAGCGGTCGGCAATGGGGCCCCAAAGAAACCGGCTGGTGAAGGACGCCAGTCCGAACCCGCTCAGGCCCACCGCCGCTAACTCCGGCGGTAGGCCGCGGTCCAGGAACAGGGGCACGATGGTGACGGTGAGCGAGGTCATGGGCAGCGTGCCGAGCGCGGTGCCTACCATCAGCAGCCAGAAGTTACGGCCACGCACGGCCTGTCGTAGTGTGATGGTGCGGTCGGTGATGGCGCGAGGCGGTGGACCATCGGCGGGAGTGCCCGCTCGGGGCCGGCCATCGGGCACGAGCCCGACATCCTCGGGCTGACGGCGCACCAGCAATGGCGGCAGCAGCGTCACCGCCACCGCCATGAGACCCAGCAGGCGCCACACGGGGCGCCACCCCTGGCTGGCGACAAGCGCGCTGACGAACGGTGGCAGCACCAGCAGCGAGCAGGCCCCGCCCATCGAGGTGAAGGCGACCATGGTGCTGCGCTGCCGCAGGAACCATTTGGGCACCACCACGGCTCCCATCACGAAGCCTTGCCCGGCGTTCGCCACACCGCCCAGGATGCCGAAGATCACCACGAACTGCCATGGCTCGGTGACGGCGCCCGTCAGATAGGCGGTGGCGGCGGAGAGCACACCGCACCCTGCCAGCAGCGCCAGCACGCCGTGGCGCTGGTCGGCCAGGCGGCCCATGAACGGCGAGACGAGCCCAGCGGCGATGCCCCGTATGGTGAGTGCGCCGTAGAGCAGGGAGCGCGACCACCCGAGGTCTTCCTGCATGGGGACGGCGAGCACGCTGAAGGCCCACATCTGCCCGGCGTTGGAGAAGGCGAGCACGAAGGCCACGCCTACCACCACGTACCCGTAGAAGAACGGCAACCGGCTGTGCCAGGACGGGACGGGACTGGCGGCGCCGGACGGAAGGTCCGGTCGCCCGATCATGTGGGGTCGAGCAGGCCGGGGATGGGGATGATGGTGAGCAGGCCTTGGGAGAGGTCGATGCTGGCAACGGCGTCGGCGATGGCGGGGATGAGGTACTCGCGCTTGCTGTCGGTCACAACGTACACATCGTTGGCCCCGGTGGACAGGATGTCGGTGACGGAGCCGAGCTCGCGGCCCTCGGTGGTGACGGCGCGCAGTCCCAGGATCTGGTGGTGGTAGTACTCACCGGGACCGAGTTGGGGCAGGGCAGCGGCGGGGACGTCCAGTTCGGTGTTGTGCAGAGTCGCTGCTTCGTCGCGGGTGGTGATGCCTTCGAAGGCAACCACCACCTTGCCGCCGGACTCGCGCACCCGGGCAATGGTCATTTCGACGCCGCTGGCGTAGAGCTTGCTGCCGGGCCGAAAGCGGTCAGGGTTGTCGGTGATGACCTCAACGGTCACCTCGCCCCGAATGCCCCAGGCGCCAAGGATGCGGCCGACTAGGTAGGTATCTTCTGGCAACGGCCCTTAGTGTTCCTCGGAGTCGTCCTCGGGGATGTCGGCGGTCTCGTCCTCGGTCACCACGGTGCCTTCACCGTCCTCGGTAGACCCGATGATGAGCATGGGCTGGCCACCACGGCCGCCCTGAGCGCCCCCCGATACCTTGAGGAGAACACGTAACGCCTGGGCGATACGGCCTTCCTTGCCGATGATCCGGCCCATGTCGTCGGGCGCCACCTTGAGGCTCAACACGCGGCGCGCGAACGGCCCCGACTCGGTGACCACCACGGCATCGGGGTTGTGCACCAAGTTTTTGGCCACGTACTCGACAAGGTCTTTCATAATCGCCAGCGCTGGCTAGGCCTCAGCCTCGGCCGGGACGGCCTTGGTCTTCGGCACGGCGATGGGCTTGCGGGTGATGCCGCCCTTACCATCCAGGAGGCGAGCGACGACGTCGGTGGGCTGAGCACCGTGCTCCACCCAGTACTTCAGACGGTCCTCGTGCACCACCACCGTGGCGGGTTCGGTGAGCGGGTTGTAATGGCCCAGTGTTTCGATGAAGCGGCCGTCGCGGGCGAAGCGGTTCTCGGCTACCACAATGCGGTAGGAGGGGGCTTTTTTCGCACCGGTGCGGCGTAGGCGGATCTTGACCAAGGAACTTCCTCCCTGAATGTACACAGTCACAAACCCCGCGCTCCCGTGGGCGCGGCTACCTGGGTGGTAGTGTAGCACGTTCCGGGGTGTTGAGTAAGGTCCCGTATTCACTCACCTAGAATGTTACCGAAGGGCTAGGGTTCACTCAAACAGGAAAGTTGCTGAGGGGGCGAGCCTACGTGGAGCGGATGACGGTGAATGAACGCCGGGATTCCCTACCAATACGCCTGAGCGCCACCGCACCGGGATCGTGAGCGCCCCGTTTTCATGGGTGTTGGTGCGCGTCGGTCATTGGTGGGTCTCGCCACGATTGGGCGGGGTCTCACGAAGCCGCTGCGGCCACCTCCACCCGAATCCAGTGGTAGCCGGTGGCGCCGTTGGGGAAGGGGTCGGACTGGCCGGCGGTTTGGAGGGCGCCGGCGCCGTCGGTGGCGCGCACCTTCAGGTAGTAGTCGCCGGCCTTGGTGGGGTTCCAGGTGGCCGTCCACTGCACCCAGGTGAATTTGCCGAGCGGTGGCTTCAGGCCGGCCGGCTGCCAGGTGACACCGCTGTCGAAGCTGACCTCCACCCGGCTGATGCCCCGGTCGCCCGCGAAGGCCACGCCGCCCACCAGTGTGGCGTCCAGCGACGGCGCGATGGTGGCGCCGCGGTTCGGGGTGTCGATGCGGGCGGCGGTCTGATAGCGGGCGACGTCGCTCCAGCCCTGCTCCTGCCAGTAGCCCTGGAAATCGGTGTCGACGGCATGTATGGCGGTGACCCACTTGGCGTTCTTCATGCCGTAGAGGCCGGGCACGATGATGCGGGTGGGGAAGCCATGGGGGGGCGTGAGCGGCTCGCCGTTCATCTCGTACACCACCAGCGTCTCGGGCGCCAATGCCTTGGCCAAGGGGATGCTGTCGGCGTAGCCATCGGCGCACTTGAACACGATCTTGACCACGCCTGGCTTCAGCCGCGCCTGCTCCAGCAGCGCCCGCAGCGGCACACCCTTCCACTCGGCATTGCCCATCAGGTCGCCGCCCACGCCGTTGCTAATGCACTGCAGCGTGGTGTACTGCTGCACGGCGGGCAGGCTGGTGAGGTCCGCATAGCGCAGCGTGAACGGGGCCTCGACCAGGCCTCCCACCGCCAGCGCCCACGCCGCAACGTTCACGGTGGGGTCCACGATGTTCTTGGACACGTGGTAGAAGCCGGCTACGGGCGTGACTTCCGGCAGTAAGCCATCGGAGCGGCGACGGGACGTGTCGGTGTAGGTGGCGATGGTCTCGTACTGGCTGAGCAGAAAGCCCAGGATGGCTCCGGCTGTCACGGTGGCCGCCCCCCACACCATAGCAGCCAGCATACGGCGGCGACCGCGGCTGCCGGCCGGCTCGTCGACGCCGGCGAACAGCGGGCCGGGCGGGCGGGGGTTCAGCCCCATGCGGTCCTTCAGTTCGTCGAAGGCGAACAGGGCGTAGCCGAAGGTCAGGATCTCCAGCCAGGTCACCAGCGGGTAGGACACGCTGGTGACCACGTCGGCCCCGAAGAAGCCCTTGCCGACCAGCGGCAGCACCGCGGCCATCAACACCAGCCAGATGGCCGTTGCGTAGACCAGCCCGCCGCTGAGGCCCCAGCGCACCGGCGTGGGCGGCGGCCACACCACCTGCGAGGTCTTGGGCGGTTGCCACACCCGGTAGTACAGCATGCCCAGCAGTCCGCCGGCGCCGAGCTGACCGGCCAGCAGGGCGTAGAACAGCAGCCGCTTGGCGTTGCCCCCCAGCGCATCGAGCAGCGCCGAGAACACGGGGCCGGGCATCAGGCGCGTTACCAGGTCGACGAACAGTTCGGGCAAAGCCGGCGCGTCCAGCGCGATGCGGGCAGCGAACATGAGTGCGGTGAAGTCGAGCGCTGCCAGCACGCCCAGCCAGAAGGCCTCGTGGCGGCCGATGGGCCGGTAGCGGACGACGGGCGCCGTCACGGCTGGGGTACGCCAGGCGTCAGATGCGCCAGCCGAACAGGCCGGTGTTCAGGCGTTCGCTGGCGAGCCGGACGGCGGTGGCGTTGGCCCGCAGTTCCAGCGTGTCGTCGAGGGGGGCGAGCGGGCCGGGGGCGGCGCCGGCGTGCTGCAGGGCCTGGGCCAGCAGGTGGTCGGTGAACACCGGGTTCTTGGGCAGGAAGGAGCCATGCAGGTAGGTGCCGTAGACCGAGCCCTGCATTGCACCCTCCGTGCCGTCCTGGCCGTTGTTGCCGAAGCCCTTGGTGACGTGGGCCAGCGGGCGGCAGCCGGGACCCAGGTGGGTGCGGCCGCCGTGGTTCTCGAAGCCCACCAGTGTGGTGTCGCCCCAGGTGGCGGTCAGATTACCGATGCAGCGGGCGGCCTGGTGGCCGGGGTGCTCGGTGGTCAGGTCGAGCAGGCCGAGGCCGGGCAGGTCGGCGCCCTCGCCGGGGCGGTAGTAGCGGCCAAGCAGTTGGTAGCCGCCGCACACCGCCAGCAGTACCACGCCGCGCTCCACGGCGGTGCGCAACGGCGCGGCCTTGCGGTCCAGCAGGTCGCCGGCCACCCGCTGCTGCTCGCGGTCGGGTCCGCCGCCCACGAAGATCAGGTCGAACGCGTCGGGGTCGAGCGGGTCACCGACCTCCACGTCGGTCACCGTCACGTCGATGCCCCGCCAGCGGCAGCGGTTCTGCAGGCACAGCACATTGCCGCGGTCGCCGTACAGGTTCATGTGGCGGGGGTAGAGGTGGGCGATGCGGACGGCGGTCATTGCTCGCCGTCGTTCCAGAACGGGCGGCTGAGGCCCAGGCCGGTCATGATGGTGCGCAGGTAGAGCATGGCGGTGTAAGTGGGCAGCACGTACAGTGCCTGGCCCGGTAGCAGGCGGTAGAGGCCGGTTTCCAGCGCCTGCCGTAGGTCGGGCAACACCAACAGTTCGGCGCCCGCCTCGAACCAGCCGGCGTGCTTCAGCCGCAGCGCCATGTCGGCGGCGCGCCGGCCGGTGGTGACCGCCAGCCGTACGTGGCCCCGTAACTGCTCGTAATCCACGTCCCATATCCACGACACGTCCTGGCCGTCGGCGACGCCATCGTTGAGGGCGAGGACCAGCGTCTTCTGGCCGGGCTCCTCGGCCAGCGAGCGCAGCACCTGGTTGGCGCCTACTGGGTTCTTGGTCAGCAGCGTCGTCACCCGCTTGTCCCCCGCCTGCAGCACCTCGGCGCGGCCGAACGCCGGACGGATGGCCGCCAGCGCGCCGGCCAGGCCGGGTAGGCCCACGCCCACCGCCTCTACTGTGGCGAGCGCCCCCAGCAGGTTGTACACGTTGTACAAGCCGGGCAGTGGCAGCTCGACCGCCGCCGGTCCAGCGGCGGTGCGCACCGTGAGCTGGGTCGGGCCCAGGCCGGCCGTCGCCACATGCGTGGCCTCGACACCGGCGGCCGGGCGGCTGCGGCCGCAGTGCGGACAGCGGTAGTGGCCCAGGTGGCCGAAGAACCCGGCGGCGTAGTCGTAGGGCGTGCCACAGGCGGCGCATTCGGTAAAGTCGGCAGCGTGCTCGAGTTCGGCGCGTCCGGCGGTGAGGTCGGCCACCCCGAAGTAGGCGGCGCGCACCGGCGGCGCACCCAGCGCTGCCACCACCGGGTCGTCGGCGTTGAGTACGACGGTGGCCGCGGACGGCAGGGCCTGCACCATGGCGCGCCAGCGGGTGACGATGGCGTCCACCTCGCCGTAGCGGTCGAGTTGGTCGCGGAACAGGTTGAGCAACAGCACGCAACGGGGCGAGAGCGTGGCGGCCGCCTCGGGCAGCGTGGCCTCGTCGACCTCGAACACGCCGATGCTGTCGGGGCCGAGGCTGGCGTCGGGTGCGTTGACCAGGGCGGCGGTGATGCCCCGCATCAGGTTAGAACCGGCGCGGTTCTGGATGACCTGCAGGCCCGCCCCAGTCAGCAGGTCGCCCAGGATGCGGCAGGTGGTGGTCTTGCCGTTGGTGCCCGACACCAGCACCACCCCGCGGCCGAGCCGGGCGGCAAGCTGGGGGATGAGGCCGGGCGCCGCCCGTTCGATGATCAGGCCGGGCAGCGAGGTGCCGCCGCCCAGTCCCGCACTGCGGGCCAAGCTACCGGCGGCGCGCGCTATCCGTAAAAGGGCTGGGGTTACCATGCGGCGGGTGCTTTGGTGGCCGCCGCGCTTAGCCGGGAAGTAGCCCAGCGGCCTCGAAACGTGCCGTCGGGGGCGGTCCCTCCGTGGGGGCAGCCTTGTCGGCACAGGTGCACGCTGGACGGCGGCTTCACCCTAAACCCCCTCAAGCGGGTTTAGGGTATTCCTTCGGAATGTTTTGAAGTATTGGGGGGACACCCCCCAAGGGCCCCTGGCAAGGAGGGCTGCGCCTTCCCTGTACTCTCCCGCCGGAGCCTCTGAGCCGTCCATCGCAGTCACGGTTGCCCCGTTACCAGGCGACTTTCTGCAATTGCAGCGGCCCCAGCAGGGCGAAGCGGGTGACCACGCCGGCGAGCACGCCGGCGCGCACCACCGGCAGTTGCGACACGCTGCGCTCCTCCATCTCTTCCAGCGCGGCAAGGGCCGACATGGTTGGGTCGATGGCGGAGAGGCGGGCCACCGGCGTCATGGCGTCGCTGACGGCGGTGTACGCGCGCTGTTGCTTGGGCACGCGATGCAGGTCGCTCATACTGACCAGACCGCGCAGCCGAGAGCCGTCCACCACGATGAGGCCGCGGCGCAGCACCTCGGGCGAGAGGTAGTCCTCCACCACCCGCTGCACCGGCAGGTGGCCGGGGACCGAGACGAGGTTGGGTGACATGAGGTCGCCGGCCGTATAGCCCTCCAGCGCGTCGCGCAAGCGGGCCTGGCGCCCACTGGACGAGGCCGCCATGTTGAGGAACCAACCCACGAAGGCAAACTGGGCCCCGGTGAGGTACTGCGCCGGGTTCAGCACGATGACGGTGACGCCCATCGTAATCATGCCGTAGGCCATGCCCCGGCCAATGAGCACGGCGATACGGGTAGCCAGCCGCTGGTTGCCGGTGGCCCACCACAGCAGTGCGCGCAGCACCCGGCCGCCGTCCATGGGATAGCCGGGGAGCATGTTGAAGGCGCCGAGCACGAAGTTGTTGAACGCCAGCCATGCAGCCACGGCAGGCACCGGCTCCCAGGCGTTCCGGGTCAGTGCCCAGATGGTGGCGAACAAGGCCGAGAGGGCGAAGCTGGCCAGCGGGCCGGCCGCAGCCATCGCCAACTCGGCGCCGGGATGCGTGGCGTCGCGCTTGATTTGGGCCACGCCACCCAGGATGAACAGGGTGATGCTGCGGACCGGCAGCCCGATGCTGCGGGCCACCAGGCTATGCGCCATCTCGTGGATGACGATGGAGGTGAAGAACAGCAGGCTGGTGACCACCGCCACACCCAGTGCCAACGGCGGCGACCAGCCGGGGAACACCGCCGGGAACTGGCCGTGCGCCAGCGAGAGGGTGACGACCGCGAAGATCACCAACCACGACACGTTGATGTAGAGGGGGATGCCCAGCAGGTTGCCGATGCGGAAAGACCCTGGCATGGTGCCTCTATTCTACATGCCGCTACGTGCCGGCGTTGCGTTTGAAGCCGCGCAGCCGCAGCGAGTTGGTGACCACTGAGACGGAGCTGAACGCCATGGCTGCCCCAGCGAACATCGGGTTCAGCAACCCCAGCGCCGCCACGGGGATGCCCACCACATTGTAGATGAACGCCCAGAACAGGTTCTGCTTGATGGTGCGCAGCGTGGCCCGGCTCAGCTCGATGGCGGTGGCCACCAGCCGCAGGTCGCTGCCCACCAGCGTGATGTCCGACGCCTCGATGGCCACGTCGGCGCCGGTGCCAATGGCAATGCCCACGTCCGCCTGCGCCAGCGCCGGGGCGTCGTTGATGCCGTCGCCGATCATGGCCACCACCTCGCCGCGCTCCTGCAGACGGCGCACCTCGGCCGCTTTGTCCTCCGGCCGCACCTCCGCCATTACCCGTGTGATGCCGGCCTGCGCGGCGATGGCGGCGGCCGTGCGGGCGTTGTCGCCGGTGATGAGGGCCACCTCGAGACCGGCGGCATGGAAGCGGTGGATGGCGTCAGCGGCTTCTGGGCGCAGCGTGTCGGCCACGGCGATGACACCGGCCACCGCACCGTCGATGGCGACCAGCACAGCGGTCTTGCCCTTGCCCTCCAGCCGATCGAGGGCCTGCGTCGCGGCCTCGGGCACCATGACGCTGCCGGCTTCGAGCATGCGGCGGCTGCCGACCCGGACGATGGTGGCGCCCACCGCCGCCCGCACGCCCTGGCCCGGCGTGGCCTCAAAGCCCTTGATCGGCGTGCTCAGGTCGAGGCCGCCCGCTTTGGCATGCTCCACGATGGCCGCGCCGACCGGGTGCTCGGAGCCTTGCTCGACGGTGGCGGCCAGCCGCAGCACCTCGGCCTCTGGAGCCGTGCCGGTGACCACCACGTCGGTCACCACAGGGTGGCCGGCGGTGAGGGTGCCGGTCTTGTCCAGCAGCACGGTGGTCACCGCCTGCACCCGTTCCAGCACCTCGCCGCCGCGAATGAGGAAGCCCAGTTCGGCGCTGCGGCCGGTGCCCACCATGATGGCGGTGGGTGTGGCCAAGCCCAGCGCACAGGGGCAGGCAATGACCAGCACAGCGACGGCGTTTACCAAGCCCGCCGTGAAGCTGCCGCCGGCCACCAGCCACGCCAGGAAGGTGACGATGGCCACGCCAATGACGGCCGGTACGAACACCGCCGCCACGCGGTCCGCCAGCCGCTGGATGGGGGCCTTGGAGCCCTGGGCCTCCTCCACCATCCGTACGATCTGCGCCAGCACGGTGTCCTGGCCCACCCGCTCGGCGCGGATGCGCAGCAGGCCGTTCTTGTTGATGGTGGCGCCCACCACCGCGTCGCCCGGCTGCTTCTCCACCGGCAGACTCTCGCCGGTGATCATCGATTCGTCGACCGCGGAGGCGCCCTCTTCGACCCGGCCGTCCACCGGAATGCGCTCGCCCGGCCGCACGATGGCGAGGTCGCCCGGCTGCACTTGCGACAGCGGCACGTCCTGCTCCCTGCCGTCGCGCACGATGCGGGCGGTCTTGGGTTGCAGGCCCAGCAGTTGTGTGATGGCGGCCGAACTGCGCCCCTTGGCCACCGCCTCCAGGTACTTGCCGAATAGGATGAGCGTGGTGATGACGGCGGCGGCGTCGAAGTAGACCTCGCCGCTGAGGGGCCCTTGCCGCAGCGCCACCCAGGTGCTGTAGACATAGGCGGCGGTGGTGCCCATCGAGATGAGGGTGTCCATGGTGGCGGTGCGGTGGCGCAGGTTCAGCAGCGCCACCCGGTGAAACCGCCACCCGATGATGGCCCACACCGGCGTGGCGAGCGCCCACGCAATGAACGCCCTGCCGTCCACCACCCACGCTGGCAGCGCCATCAGTAGGTCCATCGGCAGCATGGAGAGGAGCGCCACCGGCGTGGTGAGCACGGCGGCCAGCACCACATCCTGCCGCAACTGCGCGCTCTCCCGAGCACGGCGGGCCTCACCGGCATCCACCGGTGGTGCTGCCTCACCGATCGAAGGCGGGGCCGTGAGCGTGGCGGCCACCGACGTGGACTCGGTGGCGTGGTAGCCGTAATCGCCGACCGCCGCGATCAGCGTGGAGAGGTCGACCACCTCCGGGTGGAAGGTGACGCTGGCCTTCTCAGTGGCCAGGTTCACGCTGGCGCGGTCCACCCCCGGCACCTCGATCAGCGCCTCCTCGACCCGGGCCACGCAGGACGCGCAGGTCATGCCGCCGATATCGAGTACCGCGTTGCGGGCGGTGGAGGCGGGTGCGGCGGGCCGTTCGGCCACCGCTGTGCCGCCGGCGTGCGCCTGCGCGGCGGTGGCGCTCGCCATCGCGAGGGGCGTCATGAGCTTGGGCGCCGCTGCAGCCGGCTTCGGTGCGACGCCGCTGACGTAGCGCTCTGGGTCGGCATTGAATGCCTTCTCGCAACCGGTCGAGCAGAAGTAATAGGTGACGCCCTTCCAGTCGGAGGCGCCGTCGGCCTCGGCGGGGTCGATGTCCATGTGGCAAACCGGATCGATGGCCATGGGGGCCTCCTAGTTCTCGGCCAGATGGTAGAGGTCGATCAGTTCGCCGATGACCTGCTCCTGCCGTCCCTCGCGCATGCCGGCGGGCACGCATTCGCGTAGGTGGCCCTCCAGCATCAGCGCCTCCAGCTTCTGGATGGCCTTGCGGATGGCGAGGGTCTGCCGCAGGACGTCGACACAGTACTTGTCCTCTTCGATCATCTTGCGGACGCCCTTGAGGTGGCCCTCGATGTAGTTAATGCGCTTGACATAATCTTGACGCTGTAGGTCTTCCATGCGGCCCCCCTGCGGTGCTGGTCGGTGTGAAACCCATACCCCCTGGGTAGGGGTGTATCCAGCGTAGCCGGGTGTGGCGGGGCCGTCAACGCTGGGAGGCCGTTGCCAGCGGTGCGCACTGCTCTTATGCTCGTGCTGTCCGCCATGTGGCGGCGGAAACGAGGAGGTGCGACGTGCCCCAACCCATCACCCAAGGGCCGGAGGGCGAGCGGATGGTCGAGTACCTGGGCACGAGGGTGGTGTTGCGGGTGCGCAGCGAGCAGTCGGGCGGGCGGTTCTCGACCGTGGAGGTGTGGTCGCCCAAGGGGCCGGCGTTCGGGCCGCCGCTGCACATCGACGCGCACGACGAGCACTTCTACGTGCTGGACGGCACGGTCACCTTTCAGACCGCGGCTGGGCGCTGGCGCGCGGTGGCCGGGTCATCGGTGTACGTGCCCGAGGGAGCGCTGCACACCTTCGCCAATCTGGACCCGGAGCCGTCACGCCTGCTGGTCACCTTCTCTCCGGGGCAGGGGTTCGAGCGCTATTTCGAGGACCTGGCCGCCCTCTTGAAAGGCGTGGCGGGCATGACGCCGGACGTGATGGCGTCGGTGGCGGCGCTGGGAGCGCAGTACGGCGTTGAGGTGAAGGGGCCGCCCATCGGACCGGCCTAATGTGGCCGGTCGCGTGCTACCATCGGTGTGTACCATGACTGGCGGGCGACGGCCCGCGGAGGGTTAAACCATGCGCTATCGAACGTTTCCCGGTACGGATTTGAAGGCGTCGGAGGTGGGCTTCGGCGTGTGGACGCTGACGGCGGGCTGGTGGGGAGACCACGCCGAGTCGGAGGCCATCGCACTGCTGCACAAGGCCTTTGACCTAGGCGTTACCTTCTTCGACACGGCCGACACCTATGGCAACGGCTATGGCGAGGAGATCCTGGCCAAGGCGTTCGGCAAGCGCCGCAACGACGTGGTGTTCGCCACCAAGGGCGGGTACGACTTCTACACGAACCCAGGGGCCCGCACCGGCCAGCGGGAGTGGCCGCAGGACATGAGCGGCCAGTTCATTCGCTTCGCCTGCGAGCAGAGCCTGAAGCGGCTGGGCACCGACCGCATCGACCTGTACCAACTGCACAATGTGAAGCTGGCGGCGCTGGAACAGGACGAACTGTTCGACACGCTGGACGCCCTGAAGCGTGAGGGCAAGATCCGCGAGCACGCCATAGCGCTCGGCCCGGCCATTGGCTGGCTGGAGGAGGGCCTGTTCGCCATGCGGGAGCGGCACACGACGGCGCTCCAGATCATCCACAACATGCTGGAGCAGGACCCCGGCCGGGCGTTCATCGAGGCAGGGCGAGAGCACCCCTGCGGCATGATGGTGCGGGTGCCCCACTCCAGCGGCATGCTGGAGGGCCACTACACCCTGGACACCACCTTCCCCGAGGGCGACCACCGCAACCACCGTCCCAAGTCATGGCTCATCGAGGGCCTGCAGAAGATCGATCACCTCAAGTTCCTGTACGAGGACCGGGGCATGACCCTGGGCCAGGCGGCGCTGAAGTGGCTGCTGGCCGAGCCGCTGGTGATCACCACGCTGCCCAACATCTACAACGAGGAGCAGTTGCTGGAGTTCGCCGCCGCCTCCGACAAGCCCGACCTGTCGGTCGGCGACCTGGCGCAGGTGGCCGACCTGTACGAGCACAACTACTATGTGGAGAAAACGCCCGCGGCGGTCTAAGGGCGTCTGATTCCGGCGGCGGCCTGTGGAGATTGAGTACGACCCACACGCTCTGGACCAAATGCGGGAGCGGCACATTCGACGGGAGCACGTGGAGTATGTCCTACTCAACGGGTATCCAGGCAGGAGTAGCCTCGATCGAAAGGCACGCGTATGGCGTGCCCGGGTGGTGCATCGGGTGATTAGCGTGGTGGTAGAGTGGCGTGGGGACGACGCCTATGTTCGGACCGTTTGGGTGCAAGGATGAAGCTGACTTACAGTACAGGGGCCGATGCCATCTACGTACAGTTTGGCCGCCGCCGGATGGTTGAGCACAGCGATGAAGTCTCGAATGTGCTCAATATCCGAGTCGTCGACTACTCAAAGGACGGCAGCATCGTAGGAGTGGAAATCCTCGATACCCACGAAGGCGTGGATGTTGACGGTCTGCCGCGAGCAGAGGAGCTAGCCGCGTTGCTGGCAGAGAACGGGTTCCGTGTTATAGCGCACCAAGGAGCGGCCTAATGCCCAAGAACCTCACCTACTACTGGTGGTCGAACTGACAGCAGTGCCGGGTTGCCCGGCAGCAGCTCTCGGAGAGAGCTACGGGGTTTGCGGAGCGGGACTTCTTCAAGCAGAAGTTCACGGTTGATGAGCTGAAGGCGTTGCTGGGCGGGCACTCGGTGCGTGAGGTGTTCTCGGAGAAGAGCCCCAGCGTGAAGAAACTGGGCCTGAATCCGGCGGCCATGACCGAGGACGAGATGCTGGACTGGATCGTGAGGGAGCCACGGCTGTTGCGCCGGCCGCTCCTGCTGGTGGACGGTGCGCTCGCCGTGCAGCCCAAGCCCAAGGACATGGACGCACTGCTGCAATGAACACGGAGACCCGCCCCAGGCGGGTCTCACACTATGTGCCAGACGGGGGCGTGATGATGCAGATGACACAGGTACGCCGGTGGGTAGTGCGTGGGCTGGCCGTCGCTGGAATGGCCGCCCTGGTGCTGGGCGTTGCCACCGGCCGCGGGCCGGCCCCGGCTGTCGCCGCCGAGCCGCTCATCGGCTACGGCGTCAATGGTGGCGAGGGCCGGTTGGACACCGTAACCGGCATGGGCTTCAACTGGATTAAGCTGACGGCCTCCTGGAAGTCGCTGCAGCCGGCGCGTGGCCAGTTCAGTTGGAGCAACCTCGATGGGCGGATCGACCGGGCGCGGGCCAAGGGCCTGAAGGTGCTGCTGCGCGTCGACGACCCGCCCGAGTGGGCGTCGAGCAAGCCGGGGTCGTTCAACGCTCCGCCCGCCAACAATGGCGACCTTGCCACGCTCATGGGGACAATGGCCGCGCGGTACAAGGGCAAGGTCGCCGGCTACGAGATCTGGAACGAGCCGAACCTCAACTACGAGTGGGGCCTCACCGATCCCGACCCCGTGCGCTATGGCGAGATGCTGAAGGCGCTCTATCCCGCCGTCAAGGCCGCCGATCCCGCGGCGCTGGTGGTCACCGGGGGGCTCTCCACCGCCGGCGACGGCGCGTCCGGCCCGTATCTGGGCGACCTGTTCTTCCTGTCGAAGCTCATCGACCCCAACCGCGATGGCGTGGCCGACGACGGCTACCTCAACTACTTCGACGTGATCGGCAGCCACCCCTACGGCGGCCCGTACCCGGCGGCCACCTCGCCCGATGTGGCCCGCAACGACATCGGCACCTACTTCCGCCGCGCCGAGGAGCAGCACGACACGGTGTTCCTGGAGAGCAAGGTGGACAAGCCGGTGTGGGCCACCGAGTTCGGCTGGCTCATCGACCCGGCGGCGTTGGGCCAGAACTGCCCGTTGGACGACCACTTCACGAAGCTGAAGGGCACGCCCGACTTCCAGGCGCAGCAACTGGTGGGGGCCTATCAGTACGCCGCCGCCAACTGGCCGTGGATGGGCCCGATGTTCCTGTTCAACCTCGATATGTCCACCGACAACTTCCGCCAGCAATGTGACCAGGTGCGTTTCTTCTCCATTCTGAAGGCCGATGGCAGCCCGCTGCCCGCCTACACCGCGCTGCAGGCCATGCCTAAGGTGGGCGCAGTCGCGCCGCCACCGCCGGCCACCGCCACAGCCACGGCCACGCCGGCGCCGCCCCGCCAGCCGAACCAACCGGCCGCCATCGGCCCACTGGGGGGCGCCACGCTGCCCAACCTGGGGCCGACGCTTACCTGGGATACGCCGGCCGGCGCCACCCAGGTGCACCTACAGGTGATTCCATCCAACAACGACGGCCCGGGGGTCAATCTTATCGTGAGCGCCACCAGCAGCTTCGCCATCCCGGCGCCGCCCGCCTGGTACGGCATGCTGCCCGGCATGGGCTATAGCTGGCGGGTGCGATCGACCAACAAGGGCACCGCGGCGGACGAGAATGATAGTGCGTGGGGACCTTGGTCAGTTGCGGCCACCTTCCGCACGCCCGCGCCCGACCCTGCCCGCATCGCGCTGGTGGCCCCTGCCGCCAACGCCACCGTGACGAACCGCACGCCCACGCTCACCTGGAGCAGCAGCGACCCCGCCCTCTTCTACTACGAGGTGCAACTCAGCCGCGACGCACAGTTCGTGACCGACCCGGCCAAGGCGACCGCCTCGGTGTACCAGAACCTGGTGCACGGGGCTGTCAGCGCGCCGCCCAACAGTTACGTGGTGCCTGCCACTGCCCAGCTCGACACTCGCGCTACCTACTTCTGGCGGGTGCGCCCGCGGGTACAGGGCGATGGCACGCCGGTGGCGTGGTCGGCCACCCGCAGTTTCAAGACCCCGTAGCGGGGCCCAAGGTGGCGCGACCAGCGGCTGCCGCCAAGCCCGCCCCGGTGCGCCGCGCCGATGCGGTGCCGACACTGGACGAGGAGTCGGCGCAGTGGGCCGCCGGCTTTCGGGCGGTGGCGGGCATTGATGAGGTGGGGCGCGGGCCGCTGGCCGGGCCGGTGGTGGCCGGTGCGGTGGTGCTGTGCGAGCCCGGCGATGGCCGCGACTGGTACGCGGAGCTGCGGGACAGCAAGCTGCTGACCGCCCACCAGCGCGAGCGCCTAGCCGGCCGCATCGTCGCCGAGGCGGTGGCCTGGGGCATCGGCCTCACGTCGCCGCAGGACATCGACGGGTTGGGCATCGTGCGGGCCAACCGGCGGGCCATGGCGCTGGCCGTGGCACAGTTGCAGGTGCCTGCCGACTGCCTGCTGTTCGACGGCCGCGAGTGGCTGGCGCTCCCATTGCCCCAACGGGCCATCGTGAAGGGCGACCGCTTGGTGTGCTCCATCGCTGCGGCGTCCATCATTGCCAAAGTGCACCGCGACCGCCTGATGGAAGAGGCCGAGGCGCAGTATCCCGGCTGGGGCTTCGGGCGGCACAAGGGCTATGCCACCGCCGAGCACTTCGCCGCGCTGCGGCGGCTCGGCGCCTCGCCCATCCACCGCCAGTCGTTCGCGCCGGTGAGCGGTCTGGGCCAGGCGGCGCTGCCCGGCCTGGCCTAGCGGTGGCCGACCCCCGCCGGGCGCTGGGCGCACTGGGCGAGCGGCTGGCCCGCCTGCACCTGGAGACCCACGGCTACACCATCCTGGCGGCCAACCACCGCACGCCGCTGGGGGAGATCGACCTGGTGGCGACCGAGGGCGGCTGCCTGGTGATTGTGGAAGTGCGTACCCGCCGCGGCGTGGCGCGTGGCACCCCTGCCGAGTCGGTGAACCGCGCCAAGGCCCGCAAGCTGGCCGCCCTGGCCGAGGAGTACGCCGCCGCCCACCCAGAGCTGCCGCCGGACCTGCGGGTCGACGTGGTGGCAGTGCAGTTCACACCGCAGGGCCGGTTGCAGGGCGTCGAGGTCATTCAGAATGCGGTGCCCGGCCGCTGAAAGCCGGAGTACACTACGCCCATGAATCAGCGATCGTCATGGCACGGACTTGTTGAGGCGGTGCAGAAGCCGCTAGGCTTCTACACGCTCGCCCTACTTGTAGTGGAGGCATTCCTTGCCGCCGTCCTCATCGGAGCCGCTGACCTGGACTCCACGCAACGGTTTATGGGCATGCTCATCGGGGTCGGGCTCTTTCTGATGGTCGTCGCTATCGTCACGGTGCTTGTTTGGCAAAAGCCTGAAAGGTTGCTGGGTTACACGCCGCAAGCATCTTCCTACCGCTAGGTCTGAATCAGTACGACATGACTATGGCGGTTCGGCAGGGGAGTCCAGAGGGGACGGCGGTCCCCTCTGGCAGGGGGTTTGGGGGGGGTCCCCCAATTTCATTCACCCGAAGGGGTACCGTGAACCCCCTTGAGGGGGTTTGGGGGTGAACCCCACCGCCCGTTCGTGACCTTGCAGGGTTGAGCAACAAGACGCACTTCTGAGGTACTTAATCTGTGCTCGTATCCCCACACTAGACCACGGTGTGGCGGTGCTCCACCGCCAGGTCTTCCATGCTGCGGGTGCCCAGGTGGGGGCGCAGGCCGCTGAACACCGCAAAGCCCACTGCCGTGGCCGCCGCCGCAAAGCCGTTGAAAGCCAGCGCCGGCACCGGGCCGATGGCCTGGCCCAGCAGCCCGCCCTCGAACTGGCCCATCTGCGGGCCGCCGGAGGTGAGCATGTTGGCTAGCGCGGTGGTGCGGCCGCGCAACTCGTCGGGCGTGCGCAACTGGCCGATGGTCACGAACATGACCTCGCCGGCCACGTTGGCCACGCCACCGATGAACAGCATGAACCATGCCACCACCACGTTGGGCGATAGGCCAAAGAAGGCGTTCGACAACCCCTCCACGAAGTAGGCGCACAGCATGAGCACGATGGGGCGTGGCGTGTGGCGGACCGAACTGAGCGCCACACCGCCCAGCACACCCCCCACGGCCGAGGCCGAGGCCAGCCAGCCGAGGCCCACCGGCCCAATCATGAAGATGTCGCTGGCGAACACCGGCAGCAGGCTGCGTGGCGAGCCGAGGGCGCGCGTGATGAAATCGAGCACCAGCGGCAGGAATACCAGCGGCTCGCTGCGGGCGAAGGTCAGCCCGTCGGCGATGCGCTGGATGTTGCTGCCTGTGGTGGGCGCCGGCCGCACCGTCACGCCCCGCATGGCCACCAGCGCGCCCACCACGGCCAGCGTGGAGAGGGCATTCGCCAGGTAGGTGGGGCCGAGGCCGAACGCCGCCACTGACAGCCCGCCGATGCCGGGGCCGACCACCGTTGCCGCCTGCCGCACCATGGAGTTGAGGGTGAGCGCGTTGGTGAGGTCGGTGCGGGGTACGAGGTTGGGGATGAGCGCCTGGCGGGCGGGCGCGTCGAATGCCTGCAGCACGCCGCCCATGAACGCCACCACGTAGATGACCCACGCGGCGTCGACATCGAGGAAGGTGGCGATCACCAGGAACATCGTGACGCCCATCTGCAGGCCCTGCGTCAACATCAGCAGCTTGCGGCGGTCCACTGCGTCGGCGATGGCGCCGCCCACCAGCGAGAGGGCTATGAACGGCACCACCCGGAAGAACGCTGTGAGGCCGAGCGCTGCCGGCGAGCCCGTCATCTGGTACATGTGCCAGCCGATGGCGATGGCCTGCATCTGCACACCGAGCGCTGCCACCAACTGGCCCGCAAACAGCAGCCGGAAGTTGTAGTGCCGCAGTGCCGCCACCCCCTGCGCCCACGCGGGCAGGGGTTTCGGTGGGTTCGGAGGCGATGAGGGAGCTGGGTTGTTCAGCGGGGAGTCCTGGTGGCTTAACGCTTAAGCTTGCGGGGCGTGTATGGCAGGATAGAGGGGCGTGGCGGCCACTGGCAAGCACGGCGCCTGCCCGTGCTACAATTCGCCCACCTTCACCAGCGATGTCGCAATGCCCATTTACGAGTACAAGTGCCAGCAGTGCGGGGCGGTGTCGAACCACCTGGCACGTAACTTCACCACCGAGTTACACCCCGTGTGCCCCCGCTGCAAGGGCGCGGAGATGCAGCGCCTGATCTCCCGCCCCGGTCTGGTACGCATGCAGCGGGGCGGCGATGCTGGCGGGCTGGCTGGCGACGCGGCCGGCTCGGTGGCCGGCTACGCCCGCCAGCTACGCGACCAGGGCGGCGCCCTGACGCCCGAGATGCGCGATGCGCTGGACCACCTAGCGACCGAGGCGGGGGGTGGCGGTGACGGCGGCGAGTTGTGGGGCACGAGTGGTGACTGATGGCTGTTTGGGCGGCCTGCGTAACCGGGGCGTTCCGCCTCTCATCGTTGCGAGACCGACCATGATCCTGGCTCATCAACACCGATGAAGAGGGGCGGTGGCCGTCACCAGCAGGCCTATACGGAGTGCACCGTTGCCTGAGCTTGTCGAAGGCATCGGTGCCGGCCCAAACCTCGTGACAGCCTATTTTCACGAGAGGAGTTCCAGTCGCCGTGGCAACCGCGAGGTCGGAGCCGGCTGGCGAAGGGCCATGGGCAGCTTGCCCGATGACAGACACCACGATCGCCACGGCGTCGGACGCCTCGCAATGACGATGTGCGGCGGGGCCAATAACGGAGAAACCTCACCACTATGACCCAAGCCACCTTCCGCGTGCTCGACGCCAACTTCGACCGCTGCCTCGAGGGCATTCGCGTGCTCGAGGACACGGCGCGCTTCGTGTTGGACGACGGCGCGATCGCCGGGGCGCTACGTGATGCCCGGCACCACGTGATGCGGGCGTTGGCGCCGCTCGACCGGTCGCTGGTGGCCGCCCGCAGCGTAGGCGCCGACGTGGGCGCATCGCCGGACGTGGCCGAGGAGCCGCGGGCGGGTCTGCACGACGTGGTGCGGGCCAACGCCAAGCGCGCCGAGGAGGCGTTGCGGGTGCTGGAGGAGTTCGGACGCCTGCCTGAGACGGGCGGCGCCGTCGACATCGGCGCATTGAAAACGGCGCGCTACGCGGTGTACGACGCCGAGCAGCGGCTGGCGGGCCGGGTGACGCGCCGCGACCGCGCTGCCAAGGTGCGGGGCGTCTATCTGATTGTCGACCCCACGCTGACCGGCGGCCGGCCGGAGCTGCAGGTGGCCGAGGCCGCGCTGAAGGGCGGCGTCACGCTGATCCAGTGGCGCGATAAAGACCGTGAGAAGGGCCTGCAGTTGCCAATTGTGCGTGAGCTTAGGTCACTGTGTGAGCGCTACGGCGCCCTGCTGGTGCAGAACGACCATCCGGACCTGGCGGTAGCGGCCGGGGCTCACGGCGTGCACCTGGGGCAGAAAGACCTGCCGCTGGCCGAGGTGCGCCGGCTCACGCCCATCGACTGCATCATCGGCACCTCCAACGCCACCGTGGCGGAGGCCCAGGCCTCGGACGCGGGCGGAGCCGACTACGTGGCGGTGGGCGCCATCTACGCCACCAGTTCGAAGGACAACACCCGTCCGGCCGGGCTGGACACGCTGGCCAGAGTGCGAGCGGCCACTCAGCGCCCCATCGTGGCCATCGGCGGCATCAACGCCGGCAACATCGGCCCAGTGCTGGCGGCCGGCGCCGACGCGGTGGCCGTCATCAGCGCCATCGGCATGGCGGCCGATCCCGAAGCGGCAGCCCGTGAGCTGGCACAGAAGTTCCCGAGGTAACCCCATGTCAGGTGTGGCCGACGAACTCGAAGCCATCGCCGCGGGCATCCGCGAGCACTGGCAGGCCAAGTACCAGGCGCGCGAGAAGGCGCTGGCGAATGGCCGCGACGTCATCCGCAACTCTGCCAACGCCATTCGGGCCGTGCACCGCGGCGAACTGGCTACCGCCGAGCAATTGCTGGCCCGCGCCCGCACCCTGTTGGACGAGACGGAAGCGGCGTTGCAGGGCCACGCCGACATCTACTACGCAGGGTTTGTGGAGGACGCTCAGAAGGAATACGCGGAGGGCAGCATCACGCTGGCGCTGGTGGACGGCCGTCCGCTGCCCAGCAACGCAGCGTTGAACGTGAGCGCCGCGGCGTACCTGAACGGTGCTGCCGAGGCCGTGGGCGAGCTGCGCCGCGTGGTGCTGGACCAGCTACGGCAGGGACACACCGAGCGCTGCGAACCGCTGCTGACCGCCATGGACGACATCTATGGCGTGCTGGTGACCATGGACTTTCCCGACGGCATGACCGGTGGCCTGCGTCGCAGCACCGACAACACCCGTGGCATTTTGGAGCGCACCCGCGGCGACCTGACCATGGCGTTGGTGCAGCGGGGCGTTCAGGAGCGTTGGGAACGCCTTGGCGATGCTTTAGGCAACGGTTGACGCTTAACGCGGTCGTTTGCTAGAGTAGCCAAGGCCCCGCGGGCACGGTTGCGCCCAGTATGGCGCGCGTGTGCCGTTGACGCGCCAGACGGTTTACCCGTCTGGCCTGACCCCCACCGAACTCCTAAGGAGGTTTGCACGTGGCACTTGCGTGGGTAATCCCCATCGCCGGACTTCTCGCCGTCGCATTCGCCATCTACCTGGCGAAGGACGTACTTTCCCGTGACACCGGGACGCCCGCTATGCAGGAGGTGGCGCAGGCCATCTTCGAAGGGGCAATGGCGTTCTTGACACGCCAATACAAGACCATCGGCATTTTTGCGGTTATCACCGCCATTGTGCTGGGTGTGTTGCTCGGCTGGCTGGAGGGCAAGACCAGCGCCGGCGTCTACACCGCGGTCGCCTTCCTGGTGGGCGCGGCGTGTTCGGCCGTCTCCGGCTATATCGGCATGTACATTTCGGTGCGCTCCAACCTGCGCACCGCAGCGGCCGCTCAGCACAGCCTGAAGGCCGCCATCACGGTGGCGCTCCGCGGCGGCGCCGTGTCGGGCTTCCTGGTTGTGGCGCTCAGCCTGTTGGGCGTGTGGGGCATCTTCACCGTGTTCAACTCGGTGTTGGGCGTCAAACTGGCCGACACGCCGTTCAGTATTGTGGGCTTCGGCTTCGGCGCCAGCTTCGTCGCCCTGTTCGCCCAGTTGGGCGGCGGCATCTACACCAAGGCGGCCGACGTGGGCGCGGACCTGGTGGGCAAGGTGGAGCAGGGCATCCCCGAGGATGACCCCCGCAACGCTGCGGTGGTGGCCGACCTGGTGGGCGACAACGTCGGCGACTGTGCCGGCCGTGGCGCCGACCTGTTCGAATCGATGTCGGCCGAGAACATCGGCGCCATGATTCTTGGTGTGGCCATCTACCAGGTCACCCAGGACGCCAACTGGATATTCTTCCCGCTGGTCCTGCGATCCTTCGGCATCGTGGCGACCATTGTGGGTCTACTGTCCGTGTCGGTGTTCTCCAGCGAGAAGGGCGACCCGATGAACGCCCTGAGCGGCGGCTACTGGGTCACCTCGGCGCTCTCCGTCGTCGGCCTCGCGTTTGTCACCTCGCAAATGCTGGGTTCTTCCTGGTACTGGTTCTTCTTTGCCGGGTGTGTTGGTATCCTCACCGGCATTGTGTTTGTGTACATCACGCAGTACTACACAGCGGGTAGCTGGCGGCCAGTGCAAGAGATTGCCAACGCGTCGAAGACCGGCCCCGCCACCAACATCATCATTGGCACCGCGGTCGGGTTCGAGACCACGGCGCTCACCGCCATCGCGGTCGGCGTGGCCCTGGTGGCCTCGTACACCCTGGGCACGCAGGCCACGCTGTTGGTGGACGGCGCCATGCAACCGCTGCCCAACGCCGGCATCTTCGGCACGGCAGTGGCCACCATGGGCATGCTCATGTCGGCAGCCTTCGTGCTGGCCATGGACACCTTCGGGCCCATCACCGATAACGCGGGCGGCATCACCGAGATGGCGCACGCGTCGGAGAGCGCCCGCCACATCACCGACTCGCTCGATGCGGTGGGCAACACCACCAAGGCCCTCACCAAGGGGTATGCGGTGGCATCGGCCGCCCTCGCGGCGTTCCTGCTGTTCAGCGCCTATCTGGACAAGGTCAAGGAAAAGTTCCACGAGCTTGGCCTGATCAACCCCGCAACCGGCAAGTTGTGGGAACTGTCCGATCACCTCGCCGTCGACCTATCGAAGGTGGAGGTGTTTGTGGGCGGCCTCATGGGCGTCATGCTCATGTTCTTGTTCAGCTCGCTGGCCATTCGGGCGGTGGGCAAGGCCGCCGGCGACATCATTGAGGAAGTGCGCCGGCAGTTCCGCGAGAACCCCGGCATCATGCTGGGCACCGTTCGCCCCGACTACGGCCGGGCAGTGGACATCACCACCACCGCAGCACTGCGCGAGATGGTGGCGCCGGGCATCCTGGCGGTTGGTCTACCGTTGGTGGTGGGCTTGGTGTTCAAGTGGACCCGTGGCGGCGACGCCGGGTGGGAGAGCGTGGCCGGCATGCTGATGGTGGGTACCATCGGCGGCATCATTCTGGCCACCTTCTTCAACAACTCCGGCGGCGCCTGGGACAATGCGAAGAAGTTCATCGAGTCCGGCGGACTAAAGGACGATAAGGGCAACGTGTTGGGCAAGGGTTCGGATGCGCACGCAGCCGCAGTGGTCGGCGACACCGTGGGCGACCCCTTCAAAGACACGGCCGGTCCCTCGCTGCACGTGCTGGTGAAGCTGCTGAGCACGGTGACGCTGGTGCTCGCTCCGCTGTTCATCTAGCGGAAGTTCCCGGCGGTTCGTAAGCGAAAAATGCGGGTGGCTCCTAACAAGGAGTCGCCCGCATTTATTTGCCGCCTCCCAGGGTGGCTGGGGATGGCAGCCATAGCCCAACGTGATAGACTTGCCACGATAAGGTTGCATTCCTAATTGATTGACCGAGGAGTGTCCACATGCTGACGAAGGAAAACAACGAACTGGTCTCGCAGGTCGGCCCCGGTACGCCGATGGGCGAGGTAATGCGGCGCTACTGGATGCCGGCGATGCTCTCGGAAGAACTCCGAGAACCGGATGGCGTCCCGGTCCGGGTGCGCCTGCTGGGCGAGGACCTGATCGCTTTCCGCGATAGCCAGGGGCACATCGGCTTGGTGGCGAATGCCTGCCCGCATCGCGGCGCCAGCATGTTCTTCGGCCGCAACGAAGAGAGCGGCCTGCGCTGCGTCTACCACGGCTGGAAGTTCGACGTAGCCGGCACCTGCACCGATATGCCCAACGAACCTGCCGAGAGCAACTTCAAGCACAAGATCCGCATCGCCGCCTACCCGTGCGAGGAGAAAGGCGGCGTGATCTGGGCCTATATGGGGCCCGCGGAGAAGCGCCCGCCGCTGCCCGGCTACGAGTGGATGCGCCTGCCGGATGGCCACCGCCACATCAGCAAGACCTACGAGGACTGCAACTGGCTACAGGGCCTGGAGGGCGGCATCGACTCGTCGCACTCCTCGTTCGCCCACCGCACCTTCGCCAACGATTCCCCCACTGAGGGGTACCTGAGCTACCGCGCCCGGTCTACCGCACCCCGGCTGGAAGTGATGAACACCGGCTGGGGCTACACCTACGCCAGCATCCGGCACCTGAACGAAGAGAACCAGGACTTTGTGCGGTGCTACCAGTTCGTGATGCCGTTCCAGCAGCAGCGGGCCGGCGGCATTGGCCGGGGCGACCAACGCCGCGGCATGGTGAACGGTCACATGTGGGTACCCATCGACGACCAGAGTCAGTACGTGTACAACTTCCAGTATCCCATGGACGGCGGTCCGCTGGACAAGGACCTGTGGCTGAATCAGGAGCATCAGGCCGGCCGAGGCCTGCAGGACTTCTTGCCCGGGCCGAAGTACGAGCTGATCAAGAACCCGCGCAACGACTGGGAGATTGACCGCGACGTGCAGCGCAAGATCAACTTCACCGGCATCACCGGCACCAACACGCAGGACTTTGCGCTGCAGGTGACGATGGGCCCGGTGTACGACCGCACCAAGGAGCACCTGGGCTCCGCCGACACCGCCATCATTGCCGCCCGGCGCCTGCTGCTGCAGGCCATGCGCGACGTGGAGGCGGGCCGCGATCCGCTGGGCTCGCAGGGCGAAGGCAACACCTGCCGCCCGGCCGAGGAGGTCATCCCGGAGGGCCTTACCTGGGCAGAGCACTTCCTGCCGCAACTGGTGGCCAAGGTCTAGCGGGGTTCTCACCACGCAGGTTAGCGGGGCGGCTCTTGGAGCCGCCCCGCTTCGCGTCCGCCCGGCTGCCGGCACACGCCACCACCCGCTCACCGCGCTGCTCCCATCGATGAAACATGAGGCCAACTATAGGCCGTCTTGAAACATGCGCGCCGCCGCCGCGTTGTCTCCCTAAAGGAGGTGCTACAACGCGGCATAACGCAAATGACGGTCAGGTCCTCACGCTGGTTCTTCGCGATTCTCTGGGAGGAGAACAATGATGACGTCACACATGTTTTGCCGGATATCAGGCGCGCTGGCGCTGGCGCTGGCCGCCATGGGGCTGGGGGGCCTCAGCATCCCCGGTGTGCTGATGGGCGAGACCGCGAGCATTGGGATGTACCTAGTGATGGGCGCACTGGGGCTCTACGCGGGCTTCGCGCACGACCACGAGGGGGAGTTTGCGCACCACGCCACCCGGCTGCTCGGCTTGGTGTTCCTGGCACTGGGCATCGTCGGCTTCCTGATGCCGGGCCTCATTGGCATGCAGGTGGACATGGGCCGCAACATCCTGCACCTGGCACTCGGCCTGGCCGGCAGCTACATCGGCTACCTGGCCCATGAGGTACACGCGCACGACCACGCCCACGCTTAGGACGGGCTGCACCCTCACCCTAGCCCTCTCCCAAAGGGAGAGGGAACTGAGTCGGGTACAACGCGGTCGGGTACAATGGAAAGGCCGGGGGAGACCTCCCGGCCTTTCGCATGCCCGCCTCCCTGCCTGCCAGGCGGGGGGAGCTTTTTGTCTGGAGCGTACCCTGTGGCTGACCCGGTTTCCGTAACCCCCATGGACAAGATCGTGTCGCTGGCAAAGCGCCGCGGCTTCATTTTTCAGAGCAGCGAGATCTACGGCGGCCAGGGCGGCGCGTGGGATTACGGCCCCCTGGGGGTGGAGCTGAAGAACAACATCAAGCGGGCGTGGTGGCGCAGCAACGTGCTGGAACGTCCCGACATGGTGGGCCTGGACGCCGCCATCCTGATGCACCCGCGCACCTGGGAGGCCAGCGGCCACGTGGGCCACTTCACCGACCCCATGGTGGACTGCCGCGCCTGCCAGCATCGCTTCCGGGCCGACCACGTGCTGGTGGGGATGGGCGTCATTTCTCCCGATGTCCCGCCGATTCTGCTCAGCTCCACCGACTCCGAAACCGACAAGCTGCGACTGGCGGTGGAGAAGCGGGCGCGCGACCGGCATCTGACGCTGGACCATGTGCAGGTGGAAGCGTACAACAGTATCGACCCGTCGAACCGGGACAAGGTGCCCTGCCCGGAGTGCGAAACGCCGGCGTTGACCGAGCCTCGGCTGTTCAACCTGATGTTCAAGACCTTCGTGGGGCCGGTCGAAGAGGACGCCGCGCAGGTGTACCTGCGGCCGGAGACGGCCCAGGGCATGTTTGTGAACTTTGCGAACGTGGTGACCAGCATGCGGCGCAAGCTGCCCTTCGGCATTGCGCAGGTGGGCAAGGCGTTCCGCAACGAGATCACGCCCGGCAACTTCACCTTCCGCAGCCGCGAGTTCGAGCAGATGGAGATCGAGTTCTTTGTGAAGCCGGGCACCGACGACGAGTGGCATCAGCGCTGGATTGCGGACCGGCTGGCCTGGTACAGCAGCCTGGGCATGGATGCCACCCGCCTGAGGCTGCGGCCACACGACCCCGACGAGTTGGCCCACTACGCCAAGGGCACCAGCGACATCGAGTATCTGTTCCCGATGGGCTGGAGCGAGTTGGAGGGCATTGCCAACCGCACCGACTTCGACCTGGGCCAGCACAGCGAGTTCAGCGGCCAGAAGCTCACCTACTTCGACGACGAGACCGGCGAGCACATCACGCCGTACGTCATTGAGCCCTCGGCGGGCGCCGACCGTGCCACGCTGGCGTTCCTGCTCGATGCCTACCACGAGGAGGAGGTGCCGGCGGGCGGCGGGAAGACGGAGACCCGGGTGGTGCTCAAGTTCCACTCCACGCTGGCCCCCGTGAAGGTTGCGGTGCTGCCGCTGAGCCGCAACGAGAAGCTGACCCCCACCGCCCAGGAGGTGTATGCCACGCTGCGCACCCGCCTGCGCGACCAACTGGTGCAATACGACGACTCCCAGAGCATCGGACGGCGCTACCGGCGGCAGGACGAGATCGGCACGCCGTTTTGCGTCACCGTCGACTTCGAGACCGTCGAGAACGACCACGCCGTCACCATCCGCGAGCGCGACAGCATGGCCCAGGAGCGGGTGGCCATCGCCGATCTGGTGCCCGCCCTGCGGGAGAAGCTGGGTTTGGAGTAGCGTCAAGAGCGGCAGGTGGTATTGCGAAGCAGACCGTAAGGGTGTGGTATGACCCCGAGGCGGACTTCCTGAAGGTCACCTTCGAAATCACGCCAGCATTCCTGCCCGTTGTCATCGCCGAGTTGGTGCCCGTCCTGCGAGAGAAGCTTGGGGTGACCGTCAGGGGTGAGTACAGGGAGGGCGAGAGCCCTTCTTGCCGGGGGTTTGGGGGTGTCCCCCAAAAGGACAGCTTGAGGGTGGGCGGGTGGGATACGACGTGAGGGGATCCATCCTGCGGCCTCGCCGTCAGGGTGGCCGGATAACTCGGCTCCCGAAGCGTGAGCGGTCACTTACTACCAAGAGGCTTGTGGCCTGGTACACCAATGGTATACCATTGGTGTACCAGAAAGAGGAAAACATGAGTCCCACCAACACAGCCATCCGTCACTATATCGAACAGATACGCGAGAGCCTCGACGCACTTGAAGCGGCGCTCGACGTCGAGGAGCCCGACGCAGCGACGGATCCTTATGCCCGCCGTCAGCAGTTGCTGCAGAACATCTACGTACACGAGGGGCTGGAGAAGCCCGCTCTCACGCGCGAGTTGCGCGATGCCGGCACCACCTACCAGTGGATCGGCCAGCAGGTGAAGAAGGGCTACCTCTCCGTCATTCCCTCGCCCACCGGCAAGGTGAAGTACACCGTCACGCCCAAAGCGGTGCGCGAACTCGAACTCAACCGGCTGGCGGTGGCCGAGGAGGCTGCGGCGTACACCGCGATGTCGGCAGAGGCCTTCGCCGAGGACTGGGATAGCCCGGAGGACGCGGTGTATGACCACCTCTAGGCTGCCCGGGGCCGGCGGTCCGCCGCGCGGCGTCGCCCAGTTCTCGCGCGGCGACGTGGTGCTCGTCCCCTTCCCCTTCGCCGATCGCCTGGCCGAGAAGCAGCGGCCTGCCATCGTGCTGAGCATCGATGCGTACGAGGCGGCCAGCGGCGACCTGATCATCGCCCAGCTCACCAGCCGGGTGGACGCGCCGCCCCGGCCGGGCGACCACCGGCTGACGGCGTGGCGGGAG
>Ga0209514_10000742_pt1 | contig 63769 bp, 66 predicted proteins | sample Subgrocontami58m_FD_187452 | JGI IMG/M metagenome (GOLD analysis project Ga0209514, IMG submission 187452) | Subsurface groundwater microbial communities from S. Glens Falls, New York, USA - GMW37 contaminated, 5.8 m (SPAdes) (version 3) | ecosystem: Environmental > Aquatic > Deep subsurface >... | reverse complement strand
GCAACTTCGATTACACGATGATGGATCCCGCGGTCGAGCTCGACGAAAACGACAAGTGGGAAAGGATCTGGAACAACCTGTTCCTGAGGAAGTGACGACTGCGCGGCCGGCATGCGGCTGCCAGACGCGCTCCCGGCGAGGGATTGAACTGCAGACCGGTGGCTCCCCGACCAGGGCTCGAACCTGGGACCTGCGGATTAACAGTCCCGGCCGGAAAAGCTACGAATCAGGGCGCTACTGGGAGTTTAGTTCCGCAATCGTAGCACATCAGCCCTTTGAAATCCCACGACTGACGCGGGCCTCTTTCGAATTGCGGAGCTATTTTACCGGCTTCACGCGGTCGCCCATGCGGGTCCGCGTGTAGTGCTCGGTCATCGTGACGGACCCGTGAGCGAGCAGCCGGCGCGCCGCGGCGATGTCCCCCAGGTCGCTCGCGGCCTTCGCGCGCAGATCGCGGAATTGAAAGCCCAGCACGGCGCCGGCAAGCTCGCGTTGACCGCTCTCCTTGAGAGCGAGTATGGCGGCAGTACGCGCCTTCTCGAAACGCTGCCTCAGGGCCCCATAGGTGAGCGGCTGGCCGCGTTCGTTGCGGATGAGGTACATCGATGCTACCCGGGAGAAGGTCTGCGCCTGGAGGCGCTCTAATAGAGCCGCAAGCTCGCCCTCGATCGCGATTCGTAGCTTCGTCCCGGTTTTGCCTTGGCGCACCCGCAAGCACCCGTCCTGAAGGTCCCGGATCGTCATCTTGAGCACGTCGGCCGGCCGCTGACCAGTGAGATAGGCTATATCCATCGCGTCGCGCGTCGGGCCGTCTGCGGCGTCCTTGACAGCCTGAAACTCGGCATCCTCAACGTACTTATCCCGCCCATCTTCCCGGAAGCCCTTGATCCCGGCGCAGGGGTTGGGCGCGTCGGTGTATCCCCACGCCCTGGCCATGTTGAAGATGTGGGAAAGCAGGGCCTTCTCGCGGTTCGCTCGCACCCGAGCTTTCTTGCCTCGGGCGTCGAGATACCCCCGGACGTGCACCGGCTTGATCTGCTCGAGCGCGAAGTCCCGAAATACCGCGCGCAGCTTCTTCAGCTCAACCCGGTTGTCGCGCTGGGTGCGCGGCGCTTTGGTTGGCAAGACCTCCCGCTCGTAGCGATCGGCAGCCATCCCGAAGGTGGGCGCAATGCTGGACTGCGCGAGCGAGCGGCCCTGGAGCTCAGCCCATTTGACGAGGGCCGTGGCAAATTCCCCGCCGAGTGGGATTTCGCGCCGCGGCGTGGCTTGCGTGTCAAAATAGTACCGACCCTTCCGCAGCCGCATCTGTGGCGGAAGGTGCAGGTTGACGGTCCGTTTTCTTCCCACGCGCACCATTATAGCTCTGAGAAGTCAGGAGTTCGAACTGGGGCAGCCTCGACGCCGCCATCGATCGCCGAGCGCGGGACGATGGGCTTGCCGCAGGCATTCACCCAGAACCGAATCCCGTTCTGACGGAGCCACTCGATCTGTTTGCCCTTCGTGGCCCGGCCGGTGAGGGTGCGAATTTCTTCAGGTTCGAGGAAGAGCATCTTCCAGCTCGATCAGCAGATCGATATAGTGGCGTGCCTTGCGCAGATCCTCGATACCGTTCTTCCTGCGCCAGCGGCACATGTACTTGATCACGGCGCCTTCGAAGTAGCCCAGTCCGTTCGCGTGGATGAATTCGACCGGTTGGATCGTCATGCTCTTGTAGTGATCGCCGCCCTCTTGTGTCTCCAGCGCGCTCAATGTGCCCTCCGTTTCATCGCTTCCAGCAGCAAATCCTGCACCTCGCGCTTCGTCTCGTGCCGCGCGAGCACCAGCTCGTCAACGGTATCAACCGCCACAATGTCGTAAATGAACACCGGCCGGTTGTAGCCGGCCTGGGCCTGGCGCACCGGGCCGATACGCTCGATGATCTGCTGGCGCAGCTCGAGGTCCCACCAGTGGCCGAAGAACACGATGATGTTGCCGCCGTCTTGCAGATTCAAGCCATGGCCGGCGCTCTTGGGGTGCGCGAACAGCACGGGGATCCTGCCCTCGTTCCAATCTGCTTCAGTCTGCGGATTGGCGTCGAGCCACCGGCCGCGCGGGAAGGCCTCACGCAAGCGGGCCAAGTCGGACTTGAACTGGTAGGCCACCAGCACCGGCATGCCGGCGGCTTCCTCGATGATGTCCTCCAGCGCGTCAAGTTTCGCGTCATGGACCGTGACCCACGGCGCGGAGTCGGTGCCGTCATCGTCCTGCTTGTAGACCGCGCCATTGCACAGCTGCAGGCACTTCATGGTTCGACTGGCTGCGTTGAAGGCTTCGATGTCGTGGCTGTCGAGTTGCATGAACAGTTCGCGTTTGAATCGATCGTAGGTGCGGCGCACCTTGACTGGCAGATCAACCTGCACGACGGTATGAATGGGGGCTTTGAGGTCGAAATAATCGCGCGGATCTAGTGTCAGGCACAGATCGCGCAGTCGCTCTTCGATCTGCTCGCGAGCATGAGGGAGAGGGCGCAACTGCGTATAGCCGTCGGTAGCCGGAACGGACTGAAACCAGCGCTGCTGAAAGGCGGCGAACGTGCGTCCGAGGCGCTGGCCAGCGTCCAGGAACCACGCCTGGCCCCACAGATCGATCAGACCATTGGGCGCCGGCGTGCCGGTCAGTTCGATGAATCGCTTGACCTTGGTATGGGCCACGCGGCCCAGCGCATGGGCGCGCTGCGTGCCTTGGCGCAGGCGAAAGCCCTTGAGCTTGGTGCTCTCGTCGGCGATCATGGTGGCGAAGGGCCAGTGGTTCTGATCCAGCAGCCAGGGCAAGTTCTCGTAGTTAATCGTGAAGACATTGGCGTCACCGTCTCGAAGCGCAGCCTTGCGATCCCCGGCAGTGCCAACGATCGACCGGACTTTGATGCCCGCCAGGTGCTTCCACTTGTTCGCCTCAGCGGGCCATACCGACTTAGCCACGCGCAACGGCGCGCACACCAGCGCGGGAGCACTCTCGCCGGCCAGGAACAGAGTATCGAGTGCCGTGAGCACGGATACCGTCTTGCCCATCCCCATGCCGGCCCACAGCGCGCCGCGCGGCACGTCGAGGAGATGATCGAGCGCCTGCTGCTGGTATGGGCGCGGAATGAAGGGCTTGCGGGTCACGTGAATTCCCCGCATCGCGCTGCCAGTATGCACAGCCACCGCGCCAGCTCAGGCGGTGTGTGTTCGCGCTCGGCACGGGTAACGCAGGGCAGTTTTTTCGATTTGATGCAGTGCGTTGCTTTGCCTGGCCGGTTCGGCATTGGCGGGAGTTCGACAGGGGCACTCGGCCGCGGCAAAGCGCAATGAGCCCACAAGGAGCTGCTCGCCGGATGCTCCAGTACGCCGCCCCAATGTCTGACGTGCGCAACCGCCAGCGGGGCGAGTTCCTTCTCGCCATCGCGCGGTTTAGCAAATTGACGAAGGCGCCCCCATGCGCGGCACGGCGGATGCGCGATCACCGGGGCGCCCCCTGGCCAATTCCGCGCATCTCTCTCTCTATCCCACACGTCGCAACCGGGGATGAGTTTATAGTTGCTGTCGGCGCGGGCGAACAAGACGGCCACTCTCATACCTTCTCCACGAACTGATCGACGCCCGCGTAAGTGTCAATGACCTCAACCTGGAAGCCCAACGCGCGCAGCAGGGCATGACGACGCGCCTGATGCGGCTCGGGCATCTTGCCCGGCGCCTTCAGTTCGACGAATGCGACACGGCCACCCTGCAACAAGCAAATTCGATCTGGCAGCCCGGAGAAGCCCGGCGAGTAGAATTTGAGGCATAGATGGCCGCGTTGCGTCAGCTTGAGCCGTAGCCGGTCCTCGATATCGCGCTCTCTTACGGCTCGCATTTGCAATCCACAATGAAGCGGATGCCCATCGCAGCAACCTGCACGGCTTCACGCACAGCGCCTTTCCGGTTGTTGGACTTCACGTCGTCCCACAGCTCGTCGAGCTCCTCGGCGATGACGGCGTAGCCTTCGTGCGTCGAGTTAAAAGGACCGAACTTCGCGGATGCTTGGATGTATTCCGCGCGCACCAGGGCGAGAGCTGCGTCCAGTTCTTGGCTACTCACAGTCTGCCCTCCGCGATGGCCGACGCGCGCACGGCAGCGAGCACAGCGGAGGTCTTGTAACTCGGCGCGTGGTGGGCGCAGCCTTTGGCATCGTAGGCCGGGTGCAACACCCAGCGGGCGCCGAGCACTTTGATCGCGCGCGCGCGTTTGTCTTCTTGAGTCACAGGGGTTTGATTCATGCTCACTCCTTGTGGTAGCGGGTTGCTTCAAAGCCGGCTGCGGCGAGAGGTAAGCCTTCAGCCCATGTCGGGACGGTGGCCATCAGCTTGGCCATACGCTTCGCGTTGTAAGAGGGTTCGTCGGGCACTTCAGCGATGATCTCGTCGTGCACCGTGAGCACGATCTCATAACCGGCGAGCTCGATCCGGGGCATACTGTCGGCGAGCACGTCGCGAGCTGCAGCCTGAGTGGCGTTCTCCGCGAGCTTCCCGCCGTAGGTCTTGAGCCGCTGCCACTTGCGGCTGTACTGATTGATGCCCATGTAGGACAGCTTCCCGTGCTCGTCGACCTGAGGCGCGGGGTAGCAAAGTGCTCGACCGCTGGGCAGTACGATGCGCAGCCACGCGCCATCCCGGCGCAGTTTCAGCTTGCGGCATGAGACGGTAACGCCAGGAAACTGGACGGCGCGCCGGGCGCTGTCCTCGATCGCACGCCAGAAGCTCACGATGTGGGGGTGTGCCTCGCGCCACAGACGCTTGAACGAGTCGCACACCACGTAGGCGCGCTTCGACAGACCGAAGGTGCGATTCTGCTTTTCGGCCCATTCCCATGCGCCGAGTGCTTCGCGCTTGGTGTCCTCGGTGAGGTTGTCGATCGCCGCTTCGGCCATGGCTTCGAGATCGATGTTGTAAGCGAGGCTGAACGTCAGAAACGCACCAACGCCACCCTCGTAGCCGAGTGCCAGTTCCTGCACCTTGCCGATCTGGCGCTGGCCCTTATCCACGGCGTCGGGTGCGATACCAAAGCTTTTGGCGTAGGCCAGCTTGTAGAGATCGTGGCCAGTTCCTGCGTCGAAGTCGCGAAAAGCCTGCAGTTTCCATTCCTCACCCGCGAGCCAGGCGAGCATGCGCCCTTCGATGTTGGACAGGTCAGCGACAACCAGCTTTCGGCCAGGGGGCGCGACGATCACGCCGCGGATGGCGGAACTCGCAAGAGCCATCACGTCATCGAAGACCAAATCCTCGACATCGAGCTTCATCGCCTCAATGGCCTGCTCGATCACAGGTTGCTCGTGCGTGGGGCGCGGCAAGTTCTGCGGCTGAAAGAGGCGTCCGGCCCAGCGCCCAGTGCGGCTCGCACCGCAGAACTGCAACAAGCCGCGCAACCGGCCATCACTACTCGCCGCCTCGACAACGCGCCGGTACTTGGCTGCGCTCGTCTTGCTCGCCTGCATGCGAATTGCGAGCAATTCGCGCAGTTCGGGGGGCAGCTCCGGGTCCTCGATGCGTCGTTCCAGCGTGCTGATCTGCATGTCGGGGAGATCAACGCCATACTCGCTCAGGATGTGCGCTAGCAGTTTATCGCGCTGGGTAGCCGAGTCCACGCCACCGTTGGTGATGTCGCGCGTTTGTGCAGCGAGAGACGCCTGGGCGCGGTCAGACGCGCGGATCGCTGCATGCGCCAGGCGCAGATCGACGGCGACGCCGCGATCATTGATTCGCTGATCCAGGCGCCACAAAGCGAGCTCGCCGTTTCGGTAGTTCCATGTCGGGAGCTTCTTGTAGATGGCGCGCATCGCGGCAATGTCTTGTTTCGCGTATTCAATGAACTCGGTCCACTCGGCCGGGTGCGTCGCACGCGTAGCACGGCGCAGCTTCATGTTTTTGGGGCGCGGCTTGCAGAAAAGGTTGATCAGATCCCGGCCGCGCTTATGCTTCATCTCGTCTTGCGAGATGCTGAGAATGTCACCCAGCGTGCCGAGCGCCCCGGGCAGGCCATGAGCGAGCGCCTGCGCCATCGTGTCGTGGATGTGGCCAACAGAGGGGCAGAGCGCCGGCAGCGCGTGGCTAAGCGCTACCCGATCGAAGCCCCCGCCGTTGTGCCATACGTTCAGCACGTCGGAACGGTTCAGAGTTACCAGCAGTTCGGACGGCGTGGCCGGCTGAGCCGTTAAATCCCAGCATTGCACGGGGCCGTCGTCGATCGCGTAGGACCACAACAGCACCTCAGCGCTTTCGGCGTACCGGTGCACGCCGTGACTGATCGGCGTTTCGCAGTAGGTTTCGAGGTCGTTAAACAGAATCATTTCAGTGAGGGCGGCAGGTTCAGCCTGCCGTGCGAAGTGCCGTTGACGGGCGTGACAGCCAACCACCGCCATCTGAAGGGGGTCGTCCCCATCCCGACTGCTGACGGATCGTGACGCCTGCTTGCGCCGCTGCCGGTCTGCATCGCCGTTTTCCAGCAATATCGTCGTGCCGCGTGCACGCCCGCGCCCTCACCGAAAGGGCCTCTCTAATTGAGAAGCTCAATCAGCCCCCGGTCCGTCTTGATGTCGCTCGCGAGCGCGTCGAGCATGTTGAGCGCCGCCACCTGAGCCCCGGTGAGCTGCGCCCGGGGTGTATTGGAGTCGATGGCGGGCTCGCACTGCACGCCGACATCAACCGTTCCGTTGATGTCGACCACCGTGATAACGATGAGCGCCATTACGTCAAGTCCGCAGCCGCGGCGCCTTCGCCCAGGTCGTCAAACTCGTCGACGCTGGCAGGACCGCCGCCCGTAAAGGCATCGCCGTCGCGCAGGAACTGCACCCCGGCGAGCGACGCATTCACGCGCTTGCCGTAGTTGTTGTCCTGCGCCCACACGTCGATCGACGCGTTCACGTAGCAGCCGGCGTAGGGCTTCCCGTCCTGCGGCGCGAGTGGCGTGCGGTCCTTGTCGATTACAAGGGGCCGCGTCGCGTTGCGGGTGGACACGTAGAAATTGCCCTCGTAGCCGGCGTATTCGGCCTTGGCATCACCATTGTGGATGCACACCTTGTCTGCCGCGCGCGCGGTCTGGAGCACGGCGTTAGCCTTGGCGCCCCACTTCTCGTACGCCACTTGTTCGATTGCGGCGTTGATGACCTTAATGTCGGGGTGCGTCGGCTCGAGCAGGAAGGACGCGGAGAAGGCGGGCTTGCCCTCGCCGTTCACGGTCTTGGCTTCGAACAACTGGGGGAAGGCGAGGCGGACATTACTCAGTTTTACTTTCATGGCGGTCCTTTCTGAAACGTTGGGGGTGCTGGGCCCTGACTCGATCGATGGCCCGTTGGATGGCTTTCTCGCGAGCGAGTGGGTCGCTTGACGTGAAGGGTGTTTGCGCAGCCTGCTGGAGCTGCACGGCCGCGTCGTGGGGTAGCACGCGGGCGAGGGGCGGGGTCTTATACAAGGTCGCAGTCCTCGAAGTCCTCGACCACGGGGGCGACGACATGCGCGGGGCGCGGATCGTTCACCGGAGCGACGGCCGGCTTGCCTTCAGCCTGCGTAATGAGCGGTTGCAGCTTCGCCCAGCGGCGCGGGCTCTCTTTCGCGAGCAGCTTTTCGGCGCTCGTCGGACTGATCACTTTGAAGGTGTACATCTCGTCCGCCTTCAGACGCATGGACTTGAGCGCGGCTTCGGCCTCGTCCTCGCTCGTCCAGGCGCGCGAGCCGCGCTTGCCAAGCACAAGCTTGTAGCCGGGCACTTCGTTGCCGGCGAGGAGCTCGGCATGCGCATGCTTGCGCACGGCGCTGCACCAGTCTTCGATGAGGTCTAGGTGCGGCAGCAATGTAGCGATGCGCTCGTTGTCGCTGGCGGCGACCTGGCCGATCGGATCGCCTAGCTTGATATCGGACACGTCCACGAAGTCACCGGCCACGGTGTCCAAGGCGTGCTGCGCGAGCTTCGGGCAGATCGCCTTTGCTTTGCAGAACCGGCACTGCTCCTCGCCGGGGCGCAGATGGTGGATGACCGCCTCCGGGTGCTCGCCGCGCAGCACGTTAAGCGCGTGCGTCGCGCGCTCCTTGGCGTGCTCGGCGAACTTCCGCAGCTCAGCGACGGTGCAATCCCATTCACTAGGGGCTGTACTGACGCGCGGCTGGTGGATCACGATGCGCACGCGCTTGGGCGAATAGCCAAGGAGCATTACCAGCTCCAGCGCGCCCAGCGCGTAGAGCTGACCCTGCTTGTTGTTCTCTGCGCTCACCAGCACGCCACGGCCGAACTTCAGGTCGATGACGATGACCTCTTCGCCATCGGCCGTGACCACGATGGCGTCGCTCGTACCTTCGGCGTTCGTCTCGCCCGTGACGTGTCCGATCGGCACGCGCTGCTCAACCAGCAGCTCATGGCCATCGGCGTACTGACGCACGATGTCGATGTAGCACTGCACAGGCTCGGCCATCTCGGCCGTGAAGTGGATCGGTTGCCCGTCGACCTCGTGGGGCCCGATGAAATCGGCAGCCGCGGCGCCCTCGCGCAGGCACATTGCGGCGATGATGTGCGCGCACGTACCCTCACGGGCGAAATCGCTGGACTCGTTGGGCAGTGGCGCTTCCATGGCGACGCTGCCGGGGCAGACGAGCCAGCGATGCGCGGCTGACGGGGAAAGGAGAGCGTGTGAGGCTTCGCTCATGCCGGCACCTCTTCCAGCGTGCCGGTCTCGCCCACGCGATAGAGCGTGTCCGGCTTGATGCCGTTTTCGCCGACGACGCCGACGGCGATTCGTATCTGCTTGCCGTCCTTCCAGGCGAGTGCGAACGCGCCATGCTTGCCAGCGCTTGCGATGCCGCCCAATCCTGCGGACATTGCGACCGAACAAGTGCCTGACGCGGCGAGCCGGCTGTAGGCCCCTGACGCGGCGAGCCGGCTGTCGTCCCCTGACGCGGCGAGCCGGCTGTAGGCCCCTGACGCGGCGAGCTGGCTGTAGGCCCCTGACGCGGCGAGCCGGCTGTAGGCCCCTGACGCGGCGAGCTGGCTGTAGGCCCCTGACGCGGCGAGCCGGCTGCCGTCCCCTGACGCGGCGAGCCGGCTGTAGGCCCCTGACGCGGCGAGCTGGCTGCCGCCCCCTGACGCGGCGAGCCGGCTGTCGTCCCCTGACGCGGCGAGCCGGCTGTAGGCCCCTGACGCGGCGAGCCGGCTGCCGTCCCCTGACGCGGCGAGCCGGCTGTCGTCCCCTGACGCGGCGAGCCGGCTGCCGCCCCCTGACGCGGCGAGCTGGCTGCCGCCCCCTGACGCGGCGAGCTGGCTGTCGTCCCCTGACGCGGCCTTCTTCAACAGTTCAGCTGCATCGTTCATTGCGCAGGCGACATCCGTTTTAATGAACGGCTCGATCTGCGCGGGCTGCTCAAATAGCATCTCGAACATACGATTGCTCAGCCACCGTGAATCGTCATAGCGCTTGTCGTCGCGCAGTGCTTGGCTCACCTCGCCGTAGGTCGCGCCCTGCGGGAATTTATCGATGAACCACTTGTAGCCGTTGGCACAAGCGCTCCATTTCTTCAGAAGCTGCTTCGTGATTTCCATGCTTCACCCCCTGAGCGCGTCGTTGACTTTGGCGACGAAAGCGGCGTATTGCTCGGGCTTGAGGTCCGGCCCCTTGGCCGCACCGAACTGGCCGAGCACGGAAACGACTTGATCGCGGCCCTTGGCGCTGGAGAGTTTCAGGATCGCCTTCTTCACGTCGTCGTAGGTGGCGCTCTCCGCTGCCGTGGGTTTCGCGGCAGCGGGAGCGGCAGCTTCGGCAGGGGGAGGAGAACGAAGGCCCTGCGTGCTGCTGGCCCCGTTGGTGTCCACGGTGGCCTGGGATGCTACGGCAGCGACTCCGGTCGGCACGCCCCTGGCGATGACGGCGAGCAGCTCGCGGATGGCGGCGGTGTTTTCTTGGATAGCGACTTCGAGGGACATGGCATTACTCCTGTACGGTGGGGAGGGCATAGCCCGCGTCTTCGGCGAGCGATCGGAAATTGGTTGCGAGATCAAGCGCGGCTTTGAGGTCTTCGGGCTTTTCGATCTCAGCTTCGGCGAGGACTTCGAGCAGCGCGAGCGCGGCTTTGAGGTCTTCGGGCTTCCGCAGGTCCGCCTCGGCAAGCGCACCGAGGAGCGCCTCAGCGTCGGCGATCTCGTGCTCGTCGATGATCGAGATTAAAGACGCGTGATCGGCGAAAGCTTCGAGGCGCTGGAACAGCTCGCGCTCCAAGTCGGTTGTGACGATGGGATTGAGACTTGAGTACGCGTGGCGCAACAATTCTTCGTCGTTCAGGGCGGATAGGTACATGATTAGGACAGCCTTCTAATCGTGAACATCGGCGCGGCGCCCCCACCACCCTGGAATTCATTCCCCACGGCGGCGGTTTTTGCCCATTCCAGCAGCGGTTCGTAATCGCAGTTAGCTTCGACGAGTTCAGCGAACGTGCACTTCTGTACAGCGCCCTCTTCGTCGGTGATTTGGAACATGAGGTGGCTCCTTCCAAGTGCGTGGGCTGCGATAAACATGGCGTTTTTCCTCAAACCAGATTTAGCAACTGATAAGCGAAAATTAGCAGACGCAAAAGCAGGAGTCAAGAAGTTTTTGCATATGCTAAATCATAGGGCAAAAAAGAAGCCCGCACGCAGCGGGCTTCGGTTACGTCCGGGGCGCTATTTAGGTGGTGGAGCCTTTTGGATTTGGAGCAAGTCTTCTGCGTACGAAGCGTCAACAGCGCCCTTCCTTAGTGCGTCTTCATATACCAGTGCAACGATCCGGCCGTGGCGTCCGGGGTTGAACGCGTCGTTCTCGAATTCCCCCGCGAGTTCGGCCACCACTTGCATCGAAGCAGTGAGCAGCGCCGCATCAACCTGGCGCTGGGGTGGTCCCGGGGGTAGTGCGCCAACCTGGTCGAGCCAGCCCTCTGGCAGCTTTAGCGCCGTCTCAATCTCTCGGGCGGTCTTTTCTGAAATCGCCCTGGTTGGATTCGGCCCCGCGATTTGAGAGATGTAACTGGCGGTCCATCGGCCACCAGTGCGCTGCACAAAATCCTTCGTAGCGCCGCTTTCTGAAATGAGGCGGCGCAGGTTCGCAAGGCGCGTAAGCTGCCGCGCGGAGGGGTTTTTTACTTCGCTCATAGGTGCAAGGTTAGATTGGGTATGCATGGTTATCAATAGCTAAGTAAAAATCTTGTTGACTGAAAACTTTGCAACCGCTAACTTATGTAGCGTTTGCAAAACAGGCCCGATCATGAAAACCCTTCAGAAGTTCCTGCGCGTCGCAACGAACGCCGAGCGCGAGCTAGTCGCGTCCGAAGCTGGCACCTCCGTCGCGTATCTATACCAGTTGGCCGGTGGCCATCGGAAGAATCCTGGCGCAGCGCTTGCTGCTGGAATCGAGCGCAGCACGCGGGCGCTCCACAAAGCAAATCCCTCCCGCATCCCCGTGGTCACAGTGATGACGTTGGTGAAGGAGGGTGAAGCCCAATGAGCGCCGAGCTGAAGGACTTCCGCTGCAAAATCACCGTTGAGGCCGACTGCGTTATCGAGGCCGAAGCCCGAAGTACCGGGCGCGACAAAGCCGAGATTGCCCGCGAGTGGCTGCATGAGAAGGCGAAGGAACGTATCCATGCCGCCAAGCTACTTGATAATTTGCTGCGCGCCGAGGGAGCGCCAGGGATTGGCGAGGGCGCTCCGCGGCAGTCCGCGGCACTCAAGGGAGCGCCAGGGATTGGCGAGGGCATCGCGGGGAAGATGAGGGAAGATCAGGGCAAGGGGCGGTAAATGCCCCTTCAATTGTCGTCGTCCGGCACCGCTTACGCCGATTTCCTCGTCAACAAGGCGCGCCTTGACCCGCCTACCGGCCTGGCCGATTGCCCCGATCTGCCGGCGCAGCTTTTCCCGTTCCAGCGCGACATCGTGCGCTGGGCCCTGCGTCGTGGCCGCGCGGCGGTGTTCGCGCAAACAGGCATGGGCAAGTCCTTCATCGAACTCGCATGGGGGCAGGCCGTGCATCGCGAGACAGCAGGCGATGTTCTGCTCCTGACGCCCCTTGCCGTAGCCGGACAGATCGTGGCTGAAGGAAAGAAATGGGGCCTGGCGGCCAAGCAGTGCGCGACGCAGTCGGAAGTCGAGTCCGGCGTCACCGTCACCAACTACGCGAAGTTGCATCACTTCGATCTCTCGCAGTTCGCTGGCGTCATCCTGGATGAAAGTTCCATTCTCAAGGCGTTCGACGGCAAGACGCGCACCACGCTCATCGAGCGCTGCGCTGACGTGCCGTACCGGCTCGCGGCTACAGCAACGCCCGCGCCCAATGACTTCGCCGAGCTGGGCAACCACGCCGAGTTCCTGGGCGTGATGAGCTTCACAGGCATGCAGTCGGTGTTCTTCGCGCACGACAGTGCGGATACAACGAGCAAGTGGCGACTCAAAGGTCACGCCGAGGCCGACTTCTGGCGCTGGATGTGTTCTTGGTCGGTACTACTACGCCGGCCCTCGGACCTGGGCTACGACGACAACGGCTACATACTGCCCCCGTTGGATCAGACCGAACACGTCATCCCGGTGTCCGGGCCGATCGCGCAAACCCTTTCCGAGCGCCTGGCAGCGCGGCGGGAGAGCATCGCCCAGCGTGTCGAGAAAGCCGTGGAACTGACGCCGGCCGATCGGCCCTTCGTCTGGTGGTGCAATCTCAACGCCGAGAGCGACGCGCTCGCGGCAGGCATCCCGGGGGCCGTCGAAGTGCGCGGCTCGGACAGGGAAGAGGACAAGGAAGCCAAGCTTAGGGCCTTCGCAGCCGGCGACATCCGCGTGCTTGTGACAAAGCCCACCATCTGCGGCTTCGGGATGAACTGGCAGCACTGCGCCGATACGGGCTTCGTAGGTCTCAATGATTCGTTCGAACAGGTTTATCAAGCGACCCGCCGATTCTGGCGCTTCGGGCAGACGCGCCCCGTGAACGTGCACTTCGTCGCCGCCTCTACGGAGGGTGCCGTGCTCGAGAATCTGCGCCGCAAAGAAGCCGACGCCGAGCGCATGGCCGCGGCCATGGTGGCGAACATGGCCGACCTGTCCAGCGAGCTTGTGCACGGCGCCGTGCACGAGGAAGACCCCTATACCCCCACCATTCCTGTGAGCTTGCCATGCTGGCTATAGACCAAGTCGTCACGCACGACTACGCGATCTACCACGGCGACGCCTGCGAGCTGGTGCGCGCCATTCCCGACAATACCGTCCACTTCGGCATCCACTCGCCGCCCTTCGAGGGCCTGTACAAGTTCACCAACTCGCCGCGAGACATCAGCAACAATGAAGGCGGCACCTTCTGGGAACACTACGCCTTCCTGATCCGCGAGCTGCTGCGCGTGGCGATGCCCGGACGCCTGCACGCTGTGCACGTGATGCAGCTCCCGGCCACGAAGTCCCGGGAGGGCTTTATCGGCATTCGAGATTTCCGCGGCGACGTGATCCGTGCCTACCAAGCCGCGGGCTGGCTGTTCCATTCCGAGGTGTGCATCTGGAAAGACCCCGTCGTCGCGCAGCAGCGCACCAAGTCGATCCGCCTCCTGCACAAACAGCTCGTCAAGGACTCAGCCTTGAGCGGGCAGGGCGTGGCCGATTACATTGAGGTATTCCGCAAGCCCGGCGAGAACGAGATCGCCATCGCGGGGGAGCTTGAACGCTACGTGGGTGATGCCGTAGACGTGTCGCGTGAAGCCTACGACCGGCAAGCCGCGGAGCTGGCCGCTCTGGGCAAGACGCCCTGGCCGTTCCGCCAGTGGGTATCGATCATGACCTGGCAGCGCTACGCCTCGCCCGTGTGGACCGACATCCGGCAGACGCGCACGCTGCAATACCGCTCCGCGCGCGACGAGCAGGACGAGCAGCACATCAGCCCGCTGCAGCTTGACGTGATCGAGCGCTGCATCGAACTCTGGAGCAACCCGGGCGAGACGGTGCTGACACCGTTCATGGGCATCGGCTCGGAGGTCTACTGCGCCGTAGAAGCGGGCCGCAAGGGCCTGGGGTTCGAGCTCAAGGCCTCGTACTGGCGGCAGGCGATGCTCAACCTGCAGCGCCTGGAGGAGCGGCTCCTGGCCGCGCTGCTTGGCGAGGAGGCGCAGTGTGACTAGCGAGTTCCAGTCGCACGGCCGCGCGCTCCTCGCGAACGGCTACCTGATCATCCCCATCAAACCCGGCCACAAACGCCCGGCGCTGGACCAGTGGCAGTCGGCACGCCTGGGCGCAAGCGACCTCACGCGCTTCCCCGGATGCGGTGTGGGCGTGCTCTGCGGCCAGGGCGCGTGGCCGATCGCGGGTATCGATGTCGATACAACGAATGCGGCACTCGCTGAGCGCTTCACTGCCTGGTGCCGCGAGCACCTGGGCGCAACCTGCGAGCGCGTGGGCGCCGCACCTAAAGTGCTGCTGCCGTATCGCGCAGCGGTCGAGGGTTGGGGCAAGGCTACCGGCGCCTGGTTCGAGGGGCGCCACCGCCTGGAGGTGCTGGGCCGCGGACAGCAGTTCGTCGCGTACGCCGTGCATCCCGACACGCAACGCTCCTACGAGTGGACGGACTTGCTCGGAGGTCTCGCGGCCGTGCGCGCCGACGAGCTGCCGGTGATCACCGAGGCGCAAGTCGCCGAGGCGCTGGCCGCGTTCGAGGATATGGCCCTGGCGGCCGGGCTCACCCGGACCGGCGCGAGCCGCCCCGGACGCGTGACAAGCGCGCCCGACGATGACCCGCTTATGGCGCACTCACCACCCATAGGGCTCCCAGTCGAGGATGCGAAGCGCCTGCTCGGCCACGTCGACAACGAGGACTACGACACCTGGCTCAAGGTCGGCATGGCGCTGCACCACGAGTACGAAGGCGGCATCGAAGCGCTGGATCTGTGGGACGAGTGGAGCAGCACCGCAGCGAACTACACGGGCCGTGAGTCGCTCGAGACGCGCTGGAGCGGGTTCAAGCCTACCGGTGTGACAGCCAGGTGGTTGCTCAAAGTTTCCAAACTGAATAGCCGCGCCGAGCTGCGGGGGGCCCTGGATGAGGCGCGCACGGCGATCGCCGCATGCAGCGACTCGATCGATCTGCTAGCCGATGTGGCGCACCGGGCAGGCGTCGCGGCCGGCAACGACATCGCCATCAAGGCCGAGCTCGCCGGCCTCCTGCGCGAGCGTTTCAAAGCCCTGACCGGGACCTCGCTCCCGGTCGCTGACGTGCGCGCGGCGATGAGCGCTCGAAAGCTCGCAAAGATCACAAGGCGCGCACGGACCGAATTTGGCAACGCCGAGCGGATGCTCGATCACTACGGCGGCGGGCTAATGTACGTGCCTGAATTAGATAGCTGGTTCAACTGGACCGGGGTCTACTGGCGCCGCGCGGCCGGAGTTGAGATTGAGCATTTGGCAAAGGAAACGATACGCGCGCTGCCCGACGAATTGCAGGGGCTCGACGATAGCGATCGAGCGATCCACTTCAAGTTCTGCGCCGTGAGTCAACAGGCGCGCATGGTCGGCAACACGATCCGCCTTGCGCAGTCCGACCCGCGCGTCGTAGTCCCTGTGACCGAGCTTGACGCGCGCGCCCATCTGCTGGGCGTCGCCAACGGTGCCGTCGATCTGCGCACTGGGCGGCTCTTGGCACCAGCACAGGAGCACCGCATCACAACGATCACCGAGGTTGGCTACGACCCCACCGCCCGTGCGCCACTCTTCGAACAGACAGTCGCTGACGTGTTCTTTGAGGATGCCGAGATGGTGGCCTTCTTCCAGCGGTTGGCCGGCTACATGTTGCTCGCCGACCCCAAGGAGGATGTACTGATCATTCCCTACGGCGCGGGCTCCAACGGCAAGAGCACGGTGCTGGGGGCTGTGAGAGAAGCCCTTGGGGCGCACGCCAAGATGGCCAGTGCTGAAACCTTTCTCGTGAGCGGTGCGCCGGTAAGCGCCGGCCAGGCGCGCGAAGACGTGTTGCGGCTGCGCGGGGCGCGCATGGTGTACATCGCTGAGCCTGAAGAAGGATCGGAGTTGCGAGAAGGCCTAATCAAGTCCATGACGGGCGGTGAGGCGATGCCGGCGCGGGGCTTGTACTCGAGGAGCACGGTGGAAGTGGCGCCGACGTGGGTTGCGTTCATGCCTACGAATCACCGGCCGATCGTGAAGGGTGACGACCACGCGATCTGGAGGCGCCTGCTGCCTGTGCCTTTCACCCGGAACTTCGACACCGACCTGGCCGTAGTGAAGGACGCGGATCGGGCGGCGAAGCTGGCCGCGGAGGCGCCAGGGATCCTCGCCTGGTGCGTGCGCGGAGCCCTCGCCTACCAGCGCGACGGATTGAGGCCTCCACCGGAAGTGCGCGCAGCGCGCGAGGCGTACCGCAGCGACATGGATCTTCTGTCCGAGTGGCTGGATGAGTGCTGCGAGCTCGGGGACTACGTGGAATCGAATGCGAATCTCTGGGCGAGCTGGGAGAACTTTGCCCGGGCGCGGGGCGAGCTGCGATTCATCTCCAGCGCGAAGAGCTTGGGGAGGAGATTACAGGCGAAGGGGTTGCGGTTGGTTAAAGATCGTGTCGGGTTGGAAGGACGCGGTGTCGAGGGTATCCGTGTCAAATTGCAACAGCTTTAGCGGGCGCGCGTTGCGGTTCGGAAGGCTCCTTGCTAACACGATGCTTGTCCGCGCCAATGACTGCCCGCACGGCATCGTAAGTAGAGGTGCTGGGTGGTGGTGGTGGTTCGACACGCTCATACGCCAACAGCGCTGCGGCAAGTGAAACGATGAACAACCGGCGCGCGCGATCAGAAGTTGTTGATGTTCGATTCATAGTACTGCTCGCCGTAACGCACTACGTGGCCGTCGCGCAGTGTCACCTGGTAGGTGCGGGGCCACTCAGAAATAGCGTGCTTCATGCGCTTGTAGATCAGGTACTCCTCCCTCTTGTCCGCATCAGCGCCTACCGATACTGGGGCTCCAAGAACGGCGATCACCTGATCCTTGGTCATGCCCACTCCAACTTTTTCGAAATCGCTGGCGGTGCCATAAACGATCGCTTGGCATCCGGTGAGCAGAAATGTGAGAACGGTTGCAAGCAGTGTTTTGCTGAATCGCATTTTGTGCGCCCGTAATGAAGAGTGCGCAATGAATACTAGCCCCAACTTGCAAAACGCTGCAAGTAGCGGCGACGTTTCCGACGTTTCTACCCCATTTTCCCATAACTTTCTATACGCGTATACGTGGAAAGTTTATAGAAATAGCGTCGGAAACGTCGGAAACGTCGCCCGCAAAAAATTACGCATTCAATGAAGCGATTTTTTGCGATTAACGCCAACGGCCTGCGGGTGGGCGAGGATCATCCCCGGGCCAAACTGACGGACCACGACGTGGATCTGATCCGCGACGCGCTGGATGAACGGGATGCATTCGTGGCCGTGCTTGTGGGGCTGGGCTATCGGCGCCTGGTGATCCGCCGCGCGCTCTCGTGGCTGGAGATGGATGTGCGGGGGATTGCCAGGCGCTTTGAGGTCAGTCGCTCGTTGATTCAGGATATCTACGTCGGCCGGCGCCGCGCACAAACGGTGACCGGACATCGGTCAGTCCGCTTACCCGGCAAGTAGGGCGCTACGCTGCTCGGGTGGATAACCGGACACCCGAAAAGCAAATCGCGTTTCTCGCCGCGCTCGCGGCAACGTGCAGCGTTACTCGTGCGTGCGAAGCCGCGGGTATGGGGCGCGCGACGGCGTACGACTGGCGCGCTGCTGACCCCGAGTTCGCCAAGCGATGGGAGGAGGCCAAGGCCCTCGGCGCGGAGGCGCTGGAGGACGAGGCTGTGCGCCGCGCGCACGAGGGGTGGGAGGAACCCGTGTTCCACCTGGGCGTTGCCACCGATACAGTGCGCAAGTATGACTCCACGCTGCTGATTTTTCTGCTCAAAGGCGCGAAGCCTGAGAAGTACCGCGAGCTCAGCCGCATGGAGTTGACCGGCGCGAACGGCGGCCCGGTACACCTGAGCGACACCGACACGGCCGCGAAGCTCGCCGGCATCATCGCTGCGGCGAAGGCGCGTCAAGTTGAGGATCTGCTGTGAACGCGGCCGACATCCTCGACGTGCTGCCCTATCTCACTCGCGAGGAGCGTGCCGAAGTCGACCGGCTACTCGCGCGCGACAAGGCGATCTGGCGACCGATCAGCGCGCCTCAGGCAATGGCGTACTACTCGACGGCCGACGTGGTTGGCTACGGGGGCGCCGCGGGTGGGGGTAAAACGGACCTCGCGTGCGGCAAGGCGTTGACGCAGCACCAGCGCGTGATGATCCTGCGTCGTGAAGCGACGCAGCTCACCGGCATCATCGATCGGCTCACGGAATTACTGCGCGGACGTGACGGCTACAACGGGCAGGAGCGTATCTGGCGCCTGCCGCGTGCGCAGATCGAGTTCGGTTCGGTGCCCAACTTGGGCGACGAAGCAAAATATCAGGGCCGTCCGCATGATCTGCTGGTATTCGACGAGGCGGCCAACTTCCTTGAATCGCAAGTGCGCTTTCTGCTCGGCTGGTTGCGCACGACGACGCCCGGGCAGCGCTGCCAAGCGTTGCTCACGTTCAATCCACCGACGAACGCCGAGGGTCGCTGGGTCGTCGAGTTCTTTGCGCCCTGGCTCGATCGGAAGCATCCGCGGCCCGCGAAGCCGGGCGAGTTGCGCTGGTTCGCGACGATCGATGGCAAGGAGCTGGAAGTTGCAAGCGGTGCGTCCTTCGAGCACAAAGGTGAGACGATCACGCCGCTCTCGCGTACGTTCATCCCCGCGCGCGTGTCCGACAACCCGTACCTCACCGGTACCGGCTACATGGCGCAGCTCCAGTCTCTGCCTGAGCCGCTGCGTTCGCAGATGCTCAACGGAGATTTTCAGGCGGGTGTTGAGGATGACCCGTGGCAAGTGGTTCCCACTGCGTGGGTTGAGGCAGCGCAACGCCGCTGGAAGCGCCCCGACAAGCTGCCGACTATGGACAGTATCGGCGTGGACGTGGCGCGTGGCGGGCGCGACAACACGATCATCGCACGCCGTCACGGCATGTGGTTCGACGAGCCGATCGTGTATCCCGGCGCGCAGACGCCGGACGGGCCATCCGTTGCGGGGCTCACGATCGCGGCGATGCGTGACAGCGCGCCGATCCATATCGACGTGATCGGCATCGGTGCATCGCCTTACGATTTCCTGAACAACGCGAACCAGCAGGTACTTGGGGTCAATGTCGCGGAAAAATCGCTCGCCACCGACAAGTCAGGCCGTCTGCGCTTCTACAACCAGCGCAGTGAATACTGGTGGAAGTTTCGCGAGGCGCTCGATCCGACCAGCAACACAGGCCTCGCGCTGCCGCCCAGCGCGCAGCTACTCGCTGATCTGTGTGCGCCCACCTGGACGCTCGCCGGCAGCGCGATCCTGGTGGAGGGGCGCGATGAGATCGTCAAGCGCATCGGCCGCTCGCCCGACTGGGCGAGCGCCTACATCCTTGCGCTGATCGATACGCCCAAGCGGGGCCATGTGCTTGCCGGGGCGTCGACGCGCCGGGAATACGATCCCTTCGAGAGGATCCGATGATGCGAATCGAAGAGTTCTCGCTGACGGAAGAGCTCCCGAGGATGGGCGCGCTACTCGCGGCTCATTGGGATGAGATCGCCCGGAACAAGCAGCTCGTGGTGCTGAAGCCAGATGCTGAGCGCTATCGCCTGCTCGAGCAAGCCGGCGCGTTGCTTACCATCGGCGCGTTTGACGAGAACGACAAGATGGTCGCGTATTCAGTCAATTTCATCGGCCACCACTTGCACTACGCGGATCTGGTCTACGCGGAAAACGACGTGCTCTTTCTCGCTCCTGCGCATCGCAAGGGGCGCTTGGGGCTACGGCTCATCAAGGAAACTGAGCAACGCGCGAAGGCGCGAGGTGCTCGCATGATGGTTTGGCACGCCAAGCAGGATACGTCGCTGGAAAGATTGCTCCCTCGCCTCGGCTACGGCGTGCAGGACGTGCTCTTCAGCAAGGAGGTTTGATCATGGGGTGGGTTGCCGGCGCCATTATCGTTTCGAGCTTGTATGCCTCCAGCGAACAATCCAAGGCCGCTGACAAAGCTGCACAGCTCCAGCAGGACGCGATGACTCAGCAGCAGTCCGAGGCGGACAAAGCGCTCACCCTGCAGCAGCAGGGGCAGGCGGATCAACTCAAGGTGGCGCAGGACTCGCTCGCGCAGCAGAAAACCGCTTACGAGAGCCAGCTCTCGATCGCGCAGCAGACGCTCGCGCAGCAGAAGACTGCTTACGAGAACCAGCTCCTGACCGCGCAGCAGACGCTCAAGCAGCAGCAAGACGCCTACACCCAGCAGCTCATGCTCGGCCAGAAGACGCTTGACCAGACGAAATCATCCTCGGCCGCGCAGCTCGCGGCAGCCAACAAGGCAGCCAGCATCCAGGCGTCCGCGTTGAAGGCGCAGATCGATGCAGCGAACAAGCTCTATACGCAGCAGATGGAGCAGATCAACCGGGCAAACCAGAAGCAACCCGACACCGCGGCGATGAATGCGGCCAACCAGCAGCGCGCGAAGGGCGGGCAGTCAGGCACCATGCTGACCGGTCCCTCGGGCGTTGATCTGAGCCAGCTCCTGCTCGGCAAGAACACGCTGCTGGGGGCGTAATGGCCGAAGTGCCCAAACGCGACAGGCTCTACACGCGCTGGGGGCAGCTCAAGTCCGAGCGCGCCTCGTGGTTCGCCCACTGGCAGGAGCTTTCCAGCTACTTGCTGCCGCGTTCGGGCCGGTTCTTCGTTCAGGACCGGAACAAGGGCGAGCGCCGGCACAACAACATCTACGATTCCACCGGCACGCGCGCGCTGCGCGTGCTCGCCGCGGGGATGATGTCCGGCATGACGAGCCCGGCGCGGCCGTGGTTTCGTCTCTCCACGGCGGACCCCGAGCTCGCTAAGTTCGGTCCGGTCAAGCAGTGGTTGAACCAGACGACGATGCTGATGCGCGACATCTTCGCGCGCAGCAACACTTATCGCGCGCTGCACTCGATGTACGAGGAGCTGGGCGCATTCGGCACGGCGTCCTCGGTGATCCTCGCCGACTTCGGCAACGTCATCCATCACTACCCCATCACCACGGGTGAATACTGCATCGCCACCAACTACCGGGGGGAAGTCACCACGCTCTATCGCGAATTCCAGAAGACGGTCGCTGAGATCGTCGCCGAGTTCGGCGTTGACAAGGTGAGCCCGGCGATCAAAAACCTGCACGATCGGGGCTCGCTCGATCAGTGGGTCACGCTGATTCATGCGATCGAGCCGCGCACCGATCGAGACTCGACCAAGCGGGACGGTAAGAACATGGCCTGGAAGTCCGTCTATTTCGAGATCGGCGGCGAGCCCGATAAGTTTCTGCGCGAGTCGGGGTTCGATCAGTTCCCCGCGATCTGCCCGCGCTGGGCGACGGCGGGCGGGGACATCTACGGCAACTCGCCCGGCATGGAGGCGCTGGGGGACATCAAGCAGCTCCAGCAGGAGCAACTGCGCAAGGCGCAGGGCATCGACTACATGACCAAGCCCCCGCTGCAAGTGCCCACGGCACTGAAGAATCGCGACGTGGACAGTCTGCCGGGTGGCGTTACCTTCGTGGACGTGTCCGGCCCGAATGCCGGGATACGCACGCAGTTCGACGTGCGCCTGGACCTAAACCATCTGTTGGCTGATATTCAGGACGTGCGCGAGCGCATCAAGGGGGCGTTCTACGCGGACCTCTTCCTGATGCTGGCGAACCAGACCGACGCGCGCATGACAGCTACCGAAGTTGCCGAACGCCACGAGGAGAAGCTCCTGATGCTGGGGCCCGTGCTCGAGCGCCTGCACAACGAGATGCTCGATCCGATGGTGGAGATCACCTTCGAGCGGATGCTCGCCGCCGGCATCGTCCCCCCGCCGCCGCCCGATCTGCAGGGGCAAAACCTCAATGTCGAATTCGTATCGATGCTTGCTCAGGCGCAGCAGGCCGTGGGCACTAATTCCGTGGATCGGTTCGTCGGCACGCTCGGCCAGGTGGCCCAAGTGAAGCCCGAGGTACTCGACAAACTCGACGCGGATCACTGGGCCGATGCGTACTCCGACATGCTGGGCGTAGATCCCGAGCTCGTCGTCCCGAACGACAAGGTAGCGCTGATTCGCAAGGCACGCGCCCAGGCGCAGGCGCAAGCGCAACAGGCTGCTGCTGCACCGCAGGCAGCCCAGACGGCGAAGAACGTCTCGCAGATCGATCCGAGCGGGCTGCGCGATGTGATCGATATGTTCAGCGGCTACACCACACCTCAAGGAGCCTGAAATGGCGATGGTCAGCATGAAGATGGACGCCGAAGAGGCGAAAGAAGCGACGCAACCGGCCGCCAAGGATGCACCCGAGTACCCCTACGGGCTTGAGCTGCGGCTCGACGACAAGGCGCTCGCCAAGCTGGGCATCACTCAACCCCCGGCCGTAGGCACCGGCCTGACGATTACGGCCAAGGTGACGGTCGTCAGTGCGAGCGCATATCAGACGCAGGGCGGGGAACCCGAAACCAGCTCCTGCTGGCAGATCACCGATATGGCGGTATCGGGCGCCCAGAACGCGGGCGACAAGGCCGCGGCGCTCTATGGATCGTAAGCCGGTGCGCTTACCTCCGGGGCCCGGGTGCATAGTCGGTCCGCTTACCTCGGAAACTCGGGCGTAGGGTATGAGCCAAGGTCATGATCCCTTCGATCTGCGTGGTCAAGAGCGCACGAAGCAAGAGACCGACGAACGCACGAAGCTCGCGCAGCAGATTGAAGCCGAAGATTTGAAGTGGTTGATGGGCAGCAAGCGGGGCCGCCGGATTGTGTGGCGGCTCCTGGAGCGGACGGGGGTATTCCGATCTTCCTTCACCGGGAACTCGGAAACCTTCTTCCGCGAGGGGATGCGGAACGTCGGTCTGCTGCTGATGGCTCAGGTCAACGAAACGTGTCCGGAGCATTACACCAGCATGGTGCAGGAGCAACGAGAGTATGGCAAACGAAACGCTGACGACAACGGGTCAAACTGACACTGCCCCCGCCGCACAGCAACCGGCTGTTGGAGCAGGCACTGCGCCTGCAGAAGACAGCCAGCAGCAGACGCAAGCCGCAACCACGGACGCGCCAGCCGCTGATCCCGCAAAGGGAGAAGCGCCGAAAGCGGACGAGGCGAAAGCTGCGCCCGAGCAGTACACGGACTTCACCGTCCCGGAAGGCTACACGATGGCCGGCGAGCTGGGAACCGAGTTCAAGTCGCTCGCAAAGGAGTTGAACCTCACCCAGGAGCAGGCGCAGCGAATCGTCGACCTGGACGTGAAGCGCGCGCAAGCGCAAACCGAGTCGCTGTATCGGACGAGCGCCGAATGGCAGGCATCGGCCAAGACGGACAAGGAATTCGGCGGGGCCAATCTGGAGCAGAACGTGGCCATCGCCAAGAAAGCCATGGACGCCTTCGGCACGCCGGAGCTGCGCAAGCTGTTGAACGATTCCGGACTGGGCAATCACCCGGAGGTTATTCGGGTGTTCTACCGGGCCGGCAAGGCAATTAGCGAGGATCGCTTCGTGCCCGGCGGCACGGGTGACCCGAAGGGGCCGCGCGATTCCGCGAAGGCCCTCTACCCGAATCAATCAGCGTAAAGGATCGATACCATGGCAACGCTTTCTACTACTGCTCTTACCTTGGCCGACTGGGCCAAGCGGCTCGACCCCGACGGCAAAGTGCCCGTCGTGGCCGAGCTGCTGTCGCAGACCAACGAGATCTTGGACGACGCCGTGTTCATGGAGGGGAATCTCCCCACCGGGCACCGCGTCACCGTCCGCACCGGCTTGCCGACCGTCTACTGGCGCCAGCTCAACGCTGGCGTGCCCTCCAGCAAGTCCACCACGGCGCAAGTCGACGAGAGCTGCGGCATGCTCGAGGCCTACTGCCGCGTGGACAAGGACCTGGCCGAGCTGAACGGCAACACGGCACAGTTCCGCCTGTCCGAAGACACCGCGTTCCTCGAAGCGATGAACCAGACCATGGCACAGACGCTGTTCTACGGCAATGTGGCCACGGACAACAAGACCTTCACCGGCCTCGCCACGCGCTATTCGAGCCTGTCCGCGGGCAACGCGCAGAACATCATCAGCGCGGGCGGATCGGGCGCGGACAACACCTCGGTGTGGCTGGTGTGCTGGGGCGAGCAGACGGTGTTCTGCCCCTTCCCGAAGGGCTCGAAGGCCGGCCTGTTGCACGAGGATCAGGGCCAGCTCACGGTCTACGACGGCAGCAACAACCCCTACCAGGCGTTCCAGACTCATTACCAGTGGAAAAACGGCCTGGTAGTGAAGGACTGGCGCTACGTCGTGCGCATTCCCAACATCGACGTGTCGGATCTGATCGCGCAAGCGACCACGCAGGCATCTACCGCGGCGACGGCGTTGATCAAGCTGATGGCGCGCGCGCTGTATCGCATTCCGGCGCCCGGCATGGGGCGCATGGCGTTCTACATGAATCGCACGGTGCACTCCGGCCTCGCGCTCGCCGCCATGGACAAGTCGCAGAACATGCTCGCCATCAAGGAAGGCCTGAGCCAGTTCGGCCAGCCGATGTCGTGGCTGTCGTTCCTCGGCGTGCCGCTGCGCAAGGTGGATCAGATCACCAACGCCGAAACCGTCGTGTCCTAAAAGGAATCCGAACATGATCACCGATGCAAACTTGAAACTGTCGGCCGCGCAGGCAGTCACGGTCACGGCGTTTTCGACCAACACGATCGACTTGGGTGTCGCTCGCGATATCGGAACCGGCGAGGATCTGAAAGTCCACATCAGCGTGGACGTAGCCGCTACGGCGGCGGGTGCGGCAACGGTCAATTTCCAGCTCGTGACCTCGGCCAACGCTGATCTGTCGAGCCCGACCATCATCGGGCAGACCGATGCGATCCCGAAGGCCTCGCTCACAGTCGGTACGCGGCTCGTGCTGCCGATTCCGCCTTCAATTGGCGGCAACGGTCAGCGCTACGTCGGCATCCAGTACACGGTCGGCACCGGCCCGCTCACGGCCGGCAGCTTCACAGCTTACGTGGTCAAGGATGTCGAAGATCGCAAAGCCTACGCGTCCGGCTTCAGCGTGACCTGATCGGAGTCTTGACCCATGGCAAAGCACATCGTGAAAGAAATCCCGTTCTGGGACGGGTCGCAACTCCACCAGCCGGGCGCCATCGTCGAGTACGAGGGCAAGCCGAGCAAGAACCTCGAACCGGTGAAGGGAAACAAGAAGCCGGAAAAAGAGGGGGAATCGGCAACGGGCCGCGACCTTACCTGAGCGCAGTTCCTCCTGGTGGCGACGGGTTCAGGGGGCTTCGCGCCCCCTGTTTTTTAGGACGCGACGATGGCAACTGAAGTCGATATTTGCAATCTGGCGCTGGCTCGGCTCGGCGACGATGCAACCGTGGCGAGCATTAACCCGCCGGAAGGCAGCGCGCAAGCCGAGCACTGCGCGCGCTTCTACCCGATTGCGCGCGACGCGATGCTGGACCTGCACAACTGGGGGTTCTGCACCACGCGCGCTGCGTTGTCGCTGCTCGCGGCAGCACCAGTCAGCGGATGGCTCTACGCCTACGCGCCGCCCTCGGCAGCGATCAACATCTTGAGCGTGTTCCAGCCAGGTGCCGCGGACGACTTCGATCCTCAGCCCTTCGAGATCGAGACGCTGACCGATGGCGCCAGCGTCATCTACACCAACGTGGTGTCGGCGGTGTGCCGCTACACCATCCACGTCACCGACACGTCGCGCTTCCAGCCGCTCTTCGTCGAGGCGCTGAGCTGGCTGCTGGCGTCGCACCTTGCGGGGCCGATTCTCAAAGGCGATGCGGGCGCCAAGATGGCGATCCAGTGCTACAAGGCGTTCGAGGTGAAGATGGCGCAAGCCACCGCATCCGATGCGGCGCAGCGCCGCGTAGCACCGACGCATAACGTTGCCTGGATCGCGGGGCGATGAGCATCCGCACCCTGCAACGTTCGTTCGCCGGGGGTGAGGTCACCCCGGAATTCTGGAGCCGTATCGACGATATCAAGTATCAGACCGGCCTTGCGACGTGTCGCAATTTCATCTGCAAGCCGCAGGGCCCGGTGGAGAACCGAGCGGGCACTTTATTCGTGCGCGAAGTCAAGGACTCCACCAAGGCGACGCGGATTATCCCCTTCACTTACTCGACCACGCAGACGATGGCGATCGAGCTGGGCGCGGGGTACTTCCGCTTCCACACGCAGGGCGCAACGTTGCTCAGCGCCGGCGTGCCGTACGAAGTGGCGAATACCTACGCGGAAGCGGATCTGTTCGACATCCATTTCGTGCAGTCGGCGGACGTGCTCACCCTGGTGCATCCGAATTACCCGCCCAAGGAGCTGCGCCGCCTGGGCGCAACCAATTGGACGCTGACGACCATCTCGTTCGCCTCGGGGCAAGTCGCGCCAACGGGAGTTACGGCGACGCCGACAGGAACCGGTACGACGAACTACAAGTACGTGGTGACTTCGGTGGGTACGCTGGGGACAGACGAATCTGCTGCGTCCTCGAGTGCGAATTGTAATAACAACCTGTTCACCACGGGCAATTACAACACGGTCGCCTGGAGTGCGGCGACGGGGGCGGTGCGCTACTACGTGTACAAGTTCTCGGGCGGTCTTTACGGCTACATCGGGCAGACCGATCAGCTCTCCTTCATCGACGACAACATCGCGGCGGACATGTCGCGCACCCCGCCCGTGGCGACTAATCCGTTCCCCGGGGCGAACGACTATCCTGGTGCAGCGAGCTACTTCGAGCAACGGCGCTGTTTCGCCGGGACGCTCAACAAGCCGCAGAACATCTGGATGACCAAGAGCGGCACCGAGTCGAACATGAACTACGCGCTGCCCACGCGCGATGACGACTCGATCCAGTTCCGCGTGGCTGCGCGGGAGGCGAACACCATCCGGCATATCGTGCCGTTGGTGGATCTACTACTGCTCACTAGCGGCGCGGAGTGGCGGGTGACTTCTGTCAATTCGGACGCGATCACGCCGTCCACCATTTCCGTGAAGCCGCAGTCCTACGTAGGCGCGAGCAACGTCAACCCGGTCGTCATCAGCAACAACGTCATCTATTGCGCCGCCCGTGGCGGCCATGTGAGGGAAATGGCCTATGCCTGGCAGGCCAACGGCTACGTCACGGGGGACCTGTCGTTGCGCGCGCCGCACTTGTTCGATGGCTACAACGTCGTCGACATGGCCTACGCCAAGGCCCCGTATCCCATCGTGTGGGCGGTATCGAGCAGCGGCAAGCTGCTGGGGCTGACATACATCCCCGAGCAGCAGATCGGCGCCTGGCATCGGCACGACACCAACGGCGTATTCGAGTCCTGCACCGTGGTGGCTGAGGGGCAGGAGGACGTGCTCTACGTGATCGTGCGGCGAACAATCAACGGCGCATCAAAGCGCTACGTGGAGTGCCTGCACAGCCGGGCTTTCACCGACCCGGAGGACGCCTTCTTCGTCGATTGCGGGCTGACATTCTCGGGAGCCGTGGCACAGACCCTGACTCCGGGGGCAGGGACGACCGTAGCGGGCACGACTGGCGTTACCTTCACCGCTGGCGCCGCTTCGTTCGCTGCTGGCGACGTGGGGCGCTTCATTCGCTACCGCTACGAACTGACGGACGAGTTTGGCGACAGGACGGGCGTGTACGCCAACGCAATCGCCGAGATCACCGGCTACACGTCAGCAACCGTAGTAACAGCGACCATCATCTCCGCTTTCCCCTCTACCAGCGTGATCGCGTCGGGCGACTGGAGCCTGTCGGCGACGACGATATCCGGGCTCGATCACCTGGAAGGCAAGACAGTGAGCATCCTGGGCGATGGCGCCGTAATGCCGCAAGCTGTCGTGACCAGTGGCGGTATCACGCTGCCGCAAGCCGTGAGTGTGGCGCAGATTGGATTGCCGATCACTGCGGACCTGGAAACGCTGCCGCTTGCGTTCGAGGTGCAGGGGTATGGTCAGGGCCGGCCCAAGAACGTGGACCGCGCCTGGCTGCGCGTGTATCGCAGCTCAGGGATTTTCGTCGGACCGAGCACCGACAAGCTGACCGAAGTCAAGCAGCGCACCTCGGAGCCCTACGGCGCGCCTCCGGCACTTAAGACCGATGAGATCAAGATCGATATTTCGCCCTCATGGGGGGCGAACGGCTCTGTTGTCGTGCGTCAGGCCGACCCGTTGCTGCTCACGGTGACTGGCATGTCGTTTGAAGTGACGGTAGGGGGATAGGCGCATGAGTTTCAGCTCAGTGGTAGCCGGAATCCAAGCCGCTGGTGCCCTCAGCTCGGCCGTCGGCGCGCGCTCGGCCGCGCAAGGCCAGAAGTTCGCACTCGACTCCCAAGCCCAGCTCGATGTCATCAACGCCAGGTCGGCAGCTTCCAGCCTCGACGCGCAGGCCAATCTCGATACGATCAACGCCCGGTCGGCAGCTTCCAGCCTCGACGCGCAGGCCAATCTCGACATGCTCAACGCGCGCGCGGTGGCATCCAGCATGGACGCGCAGGCGAGCCTCGGGCTGATCAACGCCAAAGCGACCTTCAACACCATCACGATGCAGGCGGGGCTTGACGTGCTGGGCGCCGAGGAATCCGCGCTCACCCTGCGCAGCAACGCTGCCCTGAGCGCTGCTCGGGCGCAACCGGCCATCGCCGGCCTGGAGGCTGGCGCCGTCATCGCCGACAACAATGCCCGCATCCAGGAGATGCAGGCGCAAAGCTCGCTCCTGCAGGGCCAGCGCGAAGAGCAGCAGGCCCGTCTGCAGACGGCGCAGGTCAAGAGCCGCCAGACGGCCAGCATGGCGGCGCGCGGCGTGGACCTGGGCGAAGGCTCGCCCCTCAACGTGCTCACCGGCACCGACGTGATGGGCGAGAACGCGGCCATCATGATCCAGCAAAAAGCGCTCCAGGCTGCCTTCGGTTACCGCATGCAGGAGGCGAACACTCGGCTCGAAGCGACCACGAAGCGCATGCAGGCCGCGATGGCACGCAGCAACGTCAATCTGGAGACGGGACTTACGAATATCCGGGCGGACGCGTTGCTCGCGAACGCCAACGCGGCGGCGGATGCAAAGCGCGCGCTCGCCTTGGCCGGACTGCTGAACGCAGAGGCGACAGCGAACACGGGTCGAGTGATCGCGGGGGCCAATCTGTCGAACGCGGAAGCTGCGGCGAGAACCGGGCAGACCATCGCGGCAGCCAACCTCTCGAATGCGGAAGCCGCTGCGGAAATGAAGCGTACCAACGCCAAGGTGCTGCAGATCAACGCCAACGCCGCGGCGGGCGTGAAGCGCGCCATGGCGGCAGGAATCAGCCCGTCGACGGCGTTCAACACGACGCTGCTCTCCGGTCTCGGCCAGGTGGCGGGGAACTGGTACATGTACAGCAAAGCCAACGGCAAGGTGAAATAGCATGCCCCGCGTTCCTGAACTGCCCTTCGTCCGCGCCGACGCGAGCGTGCTCGTTCCGGGGCGCGCCGACACGAGCGTCGATTCCCCGGACCTGGCGGCGATCCCCGGCCGCCAGCTCGAGCAGTCGGGCCGCGCCATGCTCGGGCTGGGCAACGCTGCGCTGGAGATTGCTACGCGCATGCAGCAGGACGTGAACACCTCGCGGGTCACGGATTCCAGGAATCAACTCAGCGAAATAGCGCAAAGCCTCGCGTTCGATCCTCAGACAGGCTACCTGACGCAGAAAGGGTACAGCGCCCTGAAGCGCGAGAACGGCATGTCCCTGGCGGATGAGTACGGCCAGAAGCTGCAACAAACGATCAGCGACCTGTCCGGCAAACTCGACAACGACGAGCAGCGGCGCCAATTCATGCTGCGCGCGGGGGACACCCTGGCTTCGTTCCGTGGGGGCATCGAGCAGCATGTCTACCAGGAATGGAAACACTACAGCCTCTCGGCGCAGGACGGTGCTCTGAAAGTCGCTGCGGACGAAGCGAAGCGCAATTGGAACGATCCGCTCAAGATCGATACCGCGCTGCAGGATGCGGACGCCGCTGTGGTGCGCGCCGGGCAGTTGCAGGGGGATTCCGCCACCGAGATTCTCGCCAAGAGGAAGATCGCCAGCAGCCACGTCCACCTCGGTGTGATCGACGCTGCGCTTCAGAACAACAATCCGACCTACGCGCACCAGTACCTGCAGCGCTACAAGGAGGGGATGACGGCCGACGATATCCTCAAGGTCAACGGCGCCCTCAATCGCGATCTGGATGCGCGCATATCCCAGACTGCCGTGCAAGCGGCCGTGCAGGAGTTCGCGCCGCGCTTCGAGCCCACTGACACGGATCGGCTCAAGGGCATCGTGGCGGGCATGGAGAGCAATGGCAAGGACTACGGTGCCGATGGCGCGCCGCTCATGTCCCCGAAGGGCGCGAAGTACCGCATGCAGGTCATGCCCGACACCGCGAAGAATCCGGGCTTTGGGATTCGGCCCGCGCGCGACGACAGCGCAGCGGAGTACAACCGCGTCGGTGAGCAGTACCTCGATGCTATGGTGCGCAAGTACGGCAGCACCGCTCAAGCGATGGCTGCTTACAACGCCGGGCCGGATGTCACGGATGCGGCCCTCAAACAGGCTCAGGCCGCAGGCGCGCCCGAGACGTGGCTCGCCTACCTGCCCAAGGAGACGCAAAGCTACGTGCGCAACGGTGTGTCGAAGCTCGGCACAGGCGCGGGCGCCGCACCCGCAGCGACGATCATGGAATTTGTACAGAACGCCCTTGATCGTCTGGGTCCGAGCCCGCGGCCCGAGCAAGTGAAGCTCACCCGCGAAGCGGCCGAGCACCAGTACAACTTGATTACCAAGTCGATCGGCGAACGCCGCGATCAGACCATGAAGCGAGGACTGCATGCGCTGATCGCGAATGGTGGCGACTACAACGCTCTCGACCCCAATCTCAAAGCCGCCATTGCGCAGGACGCACCCGGCAAGCTGGATGACGTGCTTCGGTTCGCCAAAGCTATCCGCAAGGGCGATGCTGAAACCGATCCCACGGTCTACTACGGTCTACGCCGAATGGCGGCGGAAGACCCCGGCCAGTTCGCCAAGATCGACTTGCTCGCCTCGCGCGACAGGCTCGCGCCTGCAGACTGGAAGCACCTGGTGGAGCTGCAGGGCGGGATCAGCAAGAACGATCTGAAGGCCATGGCGCAGCAAAAGACCTTCGCGATGGCGCTCAAGGCGGTGGATGCCGACATGAAGGCGGCTGGCATCGATACGACGCCGAAGGAGGGCAGCGCGCCCGCCCGGGATCTGGCGCAGTTCAAGACCTCGCTGCTGCAGGCGCTCGATCAAGCGCAGCAGGCGAAGGGCGCACCGCTCTCATTCGAGGATGCGCGCAAAATCGGCCTGGATCAGCTCAAGCAGGGCTGGCTGCAGGGCAGCGGCATCTTTTTCGATACCAAGGAACGGCGCTACCAGGTCACACCAGAGCAGCAGAAATACCCGTTCATCGTGACGCGCTACGGCGACATCCCGGCGCAGCATCGAAGCACGATCGAGGCCGGTATTCGCGCCAAGGGGCGAGAGCCGAGCAAAGGTGAAGTTGAGCGCACCTACCAGCGCGCCATCGACGCAGGGGTGATCCGGTAATGGGCGCTTTCGACGATTTCACCGACGACGCGGAAGAACAGCGGCGCAAGGGCGCAGCGGGGCTTGCGCTGCGCTTTGGCGTCGAGGCGAACCCCGATCGCGTCGCGCAGCAAACGGCGCTCGCGCAGCGTTACCGGCTGCCACTCTCCGTGGTGCAGGAGTCGCCGGATGAGTTCGCCAACCGGGCGAAGCTGGACGACGCGAAGCTTATCGTGGATCAGAACGCGCGCCTCCAGGCGTGGCTCGCTCAGGATTCGACTCGTGCCGCAATTGCGCATGACGACGTGGGAAGCCTGGGCGCGATCGAACGCATCACGACGGCGTTCAAAGGCAGCTACCTGGGCGCATCTACGCTGTCCGGCGTCCATTCGATGCTCGGCGCCGTCGCCACCCTGGCAGATGATCTCAACCCGTTCACGCTGAGCGAGAAGGACGCTGCTGTCCTGTACAAGGACCGACCCGAGAAACTTCGCGACATGCGGAACCAAAGTGCCGCGATGTTCTTGTCGCGCTTTGCCAACAGCCAGCAGGCTGGTTCCGAGAACGACATGGCGGCGTTATCGTCCGAGGCGAAGCGCGATTATGGCGGGCTCAAATATGCGACGACGGACTTCTCAGAAGCGGCCTATCTGTCGCCCGTGAAAATGGCGGGCGATGTTATTCAATCGCTGCCAACCACAGCGGCGCTCATGCTGAGCATCTACTTCACGAAGGGGGCCGCGACGCGCGCGGAAGCCCAAGCACTCGCCGAGGGGTTGACGCCGGAAGCGTCGCGTATGGCGGCTATCAGCGCTGCCGCCACGACGATGGCCAGGACCAGCGCGCTCACCGAAGGCGCTACCGGCTACGCGCAGCAGAAGAATCAAGCCAAGACGGCAGCGCTTGCCGCTGAACTTGAAAGCGCGCCCGGGTATCAGGATCTGATCAAGAATGGCTATACGCCAGAGGCGGCAACTGCGCTGATCGTTGCGCAGACCGCGCAAGAAGCGGGGCTGTATGCCGGAGCGGTTGACGCGGCCACCAACCTCGTAGGGGGCCGGATATTCGGGAAGATATTTGCCGAAGGTGGGAAGCTCCTCCCGCGCACGGGTAAGGGCTTTTTGACGGAGGGGGCGACAGAGCTGGTACAGAGCGGGGGGGAGCAAGCGGGACAGAACCTTGCTATGCAGGAAAACGTCAATCCCCACCAATCGCTCGCTCAAGACGTAGTCGAGAATATGGTGCAGGGATTGGTGGTAGGGGGAATCACTGGTGGCGGTTTTGCGGCCATCGCCGCTGGCCGTCACAAAGCAACCGTCGCCGCCGACGACATGGCGAAACTCCAGCAGCTCGGTGAGGCCGCGGCAGCGAGCAAGCTGCGCGAGCGCGATCCCGGTGCCTTCAAGCAGTTCATTGAGGCGGTCACCGAGGACGGCCACTTGCAGGACGTGTATATCGATGGCAAGACGCTCGTGGATGCGTTCAATCAGTCGGGTGTCGGGCTGAGTGAGCTGCAGCAACTCATGCCTGGCGTGTCCGCTCAGCTCAACGAAGCGCTGCAAACCGAGGGCGCCGTGCGCATCCCCACGGCCGACTACGCGACGCACATCGCTGGGGGCCCGGTGGATGCGGCGATCCTGCCGCACCTCAAGGCCGACCCGAACGGAATGACCTACAGCGAGGCGCAGGTTTTCCACCAGACGCAAGTGGAGCAGTTGCAAGTCGAGGCGACAAAAATCCTCGCCGAGCGCGCCACCGACGAGGTGTTCAAGGCGGACCGGCAGCAGGTTTTCGACAAGGTGCTGGAGCAGTTGACCGCCGCCAATCGGTTTGTGCCCGACGTGAACCAAGCCTATGCAACGCTCGTGCGCGACTTCTACGTGACAACGGCGGAAAAGCTCGGCGTGAAACCGAGCGAGCTGTACGAGCAGTACCCGCTCAGGGTTGCCGCCCAACCGTTTGACCTGGATGTCTCAACCATCCTTCGCCAAGACGGAAAGTACACCTACGGCGAGCCGTCCCCTGAGTTCAAGAACGCGATCGATGAGCTGCTGCAGAACAAGTCGGGGGATGCGCAGGCAGCCCTGTACAACACGAGCGTGGGCGCGATCGATGTGATTTACGGCGAGCCCGGGACAGCAGCGCGCGACTTTTCGGACGGGTACGGGCTTGCTCACATTCTCGCCAAGCACCCGGAGATCGATCTCTACGCCCTGGAAGGCGTGGTTGCGAGTGCGACTGAAGTCCGGCGCAAAGGCAATACCGCGGAGCTTGAAACGCCCGATCACCGGGTCGTCATTAAGCTGGACTGGCAGGGGGAGACAAAGAAGTGGTTGCTGACGGCGTTTGAGATTGGTTCGGACAAGACCGCCGGGAGTATCGGCGGCGGCGATCTTACGGGCTCCAAGCCTCCCCTGGAGCAGACTTCCGAACCAAACGGGACGGTATCACAAACTCGCGGTGCTTACAATCCACAGAGCAACACGATCGCGCTGCTCAAGAACGCCGATCTCTCGACGTTCCTGCACGAGACGGGGCACCACTTCCTTGAGCTGACGGCGAATATAGCGAGTCGCCCCGACGCGCCGGCAGCCATTCGCGCCGACATGGACGCGCTGCTACGCTGGTTCGGAGTCAAGGACGCTGACGCCTGGCGCTCCATGACGCTCGATCAGCAGCGTCAGTATCACGAGCAGTTCGCGCGTGGTTTCGAGACCTACTTGTTCGAAGGGGCTGCGCCGAGCGTAGAGATCCAGGGACTGTTCTCACGCTTCCGCGCCTGGCTGCTCAACGTCTACAAGTCCCTCGCCGCGCTCAAGGTGGAGCTCACCGACGAAGTACGCGGCGTGATGGGCCGGATGCTGGCGAGCGAGGAAGCCATCCGTGGCATGGAACAGGTGCGCGGCTACGCGCCGATCTTCAAGTCGGCCGAAGCCGCCGGCATGACGCCCGAGCAGTGGGCCGAGTACCAGCAGCTCGGCGTGGAGGCCACCGAGCGCGCCGTGGAGAACATGGAACAGCGCAGTCTGCGCGAGATGCGCTGGCTTGCCAATGCCAAAAGCCGGGCGCTCAAGGAATTGCAAAAGGAAGCGGCGAGCAAGCGTAGGGAGGTCCGCGCCGAGGTGGAAGCCGAGGTTACGAGCGAGCCTGTCTATCAGGCACAGCGCTGGCTCAAGCGCGGCGAGATGATTACCCCGGATGGCGAGGAGATCAAAGCCGAGCAGGGGTACAAGCTCAACGCCGAAGCCCTGCGCCAGATGTACCCGGAAGGTTCGCTCGCGCGCCCGGACATCGGCGCGCTGCACGGCATGGTCGGCAGGGATGGCATGCACCCTGATGCCGTGGCCGAGATATTCGGCTTTTCCAGCGGCGACGCGCTCGTGCGCAGCATTCTTGACGCGGAAAGCGTGCGCGACAAGATCGAAGGTTTGACCGATCAACGCATGCTGGAGCGCTACGGCGAGCTATCCGATCCGCAGGCGATCGAGCGCGCTGCCGAGGCCTCGATCCACAACGAAGCGCGTGCGCGGTTCGTCGCTACCGAGCTGAAGGCGCTCACCCGGGCGCAGGCCCCGGCCAGGGCGATTGCAGAAGCGGCCCGAGTAGCTGCCGAAACCGCCATCGCTGCCAAGCGCGTGCGCGACGTGCGCCCCGCGCAGTACACGGCGGCCGAGGCCAAGGCCGCTCGCAACGCGGACAAGGCTCTGGCCGCCGATGACGTGCAGACCGCGGCGATCGAGAAGCGCGCCCAGCTGCTCAACAACCGGCTCGCCCGCGCCGCTGGCGCCGCGCTGGAGGAGGTACGGAAGGGCATCGAATACCTCAAGGGCTTCGAGGCGTCGCGCAAGACGCTGGACGCGGATTACGCCGACCAGATCGACGGTCTGCTGGAGCGCTTCGATCTGCGTAAGCGATCCCTCAAAGAGATCGATAAGCGCGCCACGCTGGCTGCCTGGCTCGAATCGCAGCGCGAAATGGGCTTTGAGCCGGACATCCCGCAAACCCTGGAGAACGAAGCCTTCCGCCAGCACTACAAGAACCTCACCGTTGAGCAGTTCCGCGGCCTGGTGGACACGGTAAGGCAGATCGAGCACCTGGGCCGACTCAAGCACAAGCTACTCACGGCGCGGGACCAACGCGCCTACGAGGCCGTGCGGGATGAGATAGCGGCGAGTATTGAGGCGAATGCCCGCGGCCGCGCCGCCGATACCCGCACGCCGACAACGGCCACGGGGCGCGCGATGCAGGGGCTCAAGCGCTTTTGGGCGGCGCACCGCAAGGCCGCAATGCTCGCGCGCCAACTGGACGGGGAGAAGGACGGCGGGCCGATGTGGGAATATTTCGTGCGCAGCGCCAACGAGCGCGGCGACATGGAAGCCACGCTGCGCGCGGACGCGACCCGGCAGATTTCGGGGATTCTCGCTCCGGTGTTTGAGCTGGGGCGAATGGGCGGCAGCGGGCAGGCGTTCCCGGGCATCGAGCGCAGCCTTAACCGCGAGGCGCGTCTCGCAATCGCGCTCAACACCGGCAACGAGGGCAATTTGCAGCGCCTCTTGGGTGGGGAGGGGTGGACCGTGGCGCAGATCCAACCAGTGCTGAACACCCTCACGGCGGCCGAATGGCAAGCCGTGCAAGCCATTTGGGACCATTTTGAGACTTACCGCCCGCAGATCGCGGCGAAAGAGCGCCGGGTGTACGGCAAGGAGCCAGCTTGGGTTGCGCCGACGCCGTTCACGGTGCGCACGGCGGACGGACAGAGCGTCAGCTTGCGCGGGGGTTATTACCCCATCAAATACGACCCCGCTGCGAGCCAGCGCGCTGAGGAGCACGCCGACGCGGAAGGCGCGAAGCGCCAGTTGCAGGGGGCCTACACCAGCGCGACCACGCGGCGCAGCTTCACCAAGGCGCGCGCCGAGGAAGTCACCGGCCGGCCGCTGCTCTACTCGCTCGCAGGGCTCTACAGCGGCGTGAATGACGTGATCCACGATCTGGCCTGGCACGAGTGGCTGATCGACGCCAATCGCCTGATGCGGTCCCAAACCATCGACGGCGCAATCCGCGAGCACTACGGGCCCGAGGTCAAGACGCAGTTCAAGACGTGGATTGCCGACGTGGCCGAGGGTGAGCGCGGCGCGGCGAACGCCGGGGAGGCAGCGCTATCCCGTTTGCGCCAGGGAGTAAGCGCCGCGGGCCTTGGGTTCAACGTAATGAACGCGCTGATGCAGCCCCTGGGGGTCACGCAGTCGATTGTCCGCGTGGGGGCCAAGTGGATGGGTAGGGGTATTGCGCACTACATTGCGCATCCAATCGATGCGACGCGCGAGGCAAACGAAAAATCCGACTTCATGGCCAACCGAGCGCGAACTCGGTTCCGCGAGCTGAACGAACTGCGCAACAAAGTGCAGGACGAAACCGCCGCGGGCGCGGCGATCAAGGGTGGCATCTACTTCCTGATGATGCGATTCCAGCAGGCCGTTGACGTGCCTACCTGGTGGGGCGCTTACGAGAAAGCCGTCTCCGAGGGGAACGAGGATTCGCGCGCCATCGCGCTCGCGGACCAAGCAGTGATCGACTCGCAGGGCGGCGGGATGCTCAAGGATTTGTCGGCAATCGAGCGCGGCGGGTCGGCGCAGAAGCTCTTTACCGTGTTCTATTCGTTCATGAACACGGCCTTCAATCTCGGTGTCAACGCGGTTATGTCGCCCGCCAGTCGCGGCAAGAAAGCCGCCGATTTGCTCATGATCGGCGTTGTGCCGCCCATGCTCGCCTTCGCGCTCAAGCAGGCGATCACTCCGGGCGGGGACGATGACTGGGATATGGAAAAGCTTGCCCGCGAGCTGCTGGCCGCGCAGATCGACTATCTCATGGGGCTGATGGTCATAGTGCGTGAATTCGCCGAGGCCGGCAAACAGCTCACCGGGGCCAACGACTTCGGGCGCGACTACACCGGCCCGGCGGGGGTGCGCCTGGCGGCCGATAGCGTCTCCCTCGCCAAACAAGCGCATCAGGGCGAGTTCGACGATGCCTTCCGCAAGGCGGCGATCAACGTGGTTGGGGACATGTTCGGACTGCCGTCTGCGCAGGCGAATCGCACCGTTACCGGCGTCAACGCTTTGGTGGAAGGGGAAACGAGCAACCCGGCGGCGATATTGTTCGGCTATCGCAAGCCGCACTAGTCGGTCCGCTTACCCCAGCGGCCTTACGGGATACTGGGTGGGGCGCTTACCCCCGCCCGCGCGCGGGATACTGAGGTGACACAGGAGGGCGTCAAGTGGCCGTATCGAGTTCAACCAGCAAGGCGGGGCCGTACAACGGTGACGGCGTCACGACGGTCTTTGCGTTCAGCATCCAGTCCCAGCAGGGAGCGGATGTCAAGGTCATCAGTACCGCCACGGTGGGCGGCGTTCTGACCGATACGACGCTCACGCAAGGTGCGGACTACACGGTCGCGTTGAACGCGGATCAAAGCGCGTCGCCCGGCGGGAGCATTACAGCCACCGTAGCCCCGGCCACGGGGGTGCAGATCACGATTCTGCGCAACGTGGGGGCGACTCAGGGGGCGTCCATACCGAATCAGGGCGGGTTCTATCCGAAGGTGCTGGAGAACGCCCTGGACAAGCTGACCATGCTTGTGCAGCAGGCGCTTGAGGAAACCGGGAGGGCGCTCAAGGTATCGGTTGCTGACGCTATCACGAGCGTCTCGGACCTCCTGACCACGATCAACAACACCATCGCCGCCGGCCAGGCCAGCGTCAACGTTAGCGTCGCAGCCGCTGCGGCGAGCGCTGCGACCGCCGTGAATGCGCCGAGCACCAAGGCGACGAGCGCAACCAGCTTCACGCTCGCGCTGGGCAGCAAGACCTTCGCGCTGGATCAGGCCGGGAAATCCTTCGGCGTCGGGCAACCAGTCAGCATCGCGCGCACGAGCGACGCATCGAAGATCTGCTACGGGACGGTCACGGCGTTCGCCGATCCGTCGCTCACGGTCAACGTCACTCAGGCCGACATCGCCGGAGGGCCTTACACAGACTGGACCATCGCGCTGTCCGGTCCGCGAGGTGCGTCCGGGTCCGCGAACGGCGGCGCACTCACCACCGACCCGATGTCGGCGAATCTCGTGCTGACCTCAGCGAGCAAGCGGTATCAAGTGATCGCGCCGAATGCGGGCGGTTTTGCCGTGGTCTTGGCGGACGCGACGACACTGACCGACGCCGGCGGACCACAGACGATCATCCGAAACGTCGGTAGCTATCCGGCTGCGATCAAGAACAGCAGCAGTGGCAACGTCGTGGGGTGGTCGATGCCGAACAGCATCGCGATGGTGTTTTGCGCATCCCAGGCGACGGCGGACGGCGTGTGGTCGGTGTCGTGCGGCGAGTTCCCCGGGGCGGCTGACGGTATCTACATTGGCGGTGGCCAACCGCTCACCCACGAGACGCACGACTACACCCAGGCGTGGAATGCAGTTGCGGTCCAGCTCGACAGCACTTACGGGATTCTCTTTCGCGAAGTGCACAACGGCGCGCCGAACAACAGCATCTTCGCGACAGGGTACAAGATCGCAGCGGGCGGGCTCAAATTCGGCGCGGATGAGAGTGTCGGCTCGGCTGCTTCGGCGGCCGCGCCATTCCGCCTGGATGCCGTAGCTGTCACGGCGACGTGGGCGTTCGTTGCGTATTCCGTCCCAGGGTCGGGCACGTCGCTGTGTCAAGTGTATGAGATCAACACCTCTACCCTGGCACTGACCGCGAAGGGGGTTGCGCAGACCATCGAGGCTGCCGAGTTGGTGTACGCATCGTGCACGCTGCTTTCTGCGACGCTCGCGCTGGTGGCCTACGGTATCACCACTGCGCACAAGGCAGTTACGGTCTCGATCAACGGGAGCACGGGTGCCTGCACTGTGAACGCCGTGGCGACGGTGCAGACGGCCGACGCGAACGGGCCTGGCGCAGTGGTTGCGCTCTCCGCGACACTGGCGCACGCAGTGTACTACAACAACACCACGTCGCGTCCGATGGTGGTGCGGCTGACGGTCAGCGGCACTACCATCACCGTAGGCACGCCGACGGTGCTCAAGAGCGCAGCATACCGGCCGAGCGGGGTATGGAAGGGTTCAGCGACCACGTCGATTGTGCTCTACGTGCTCGATAGCACCACGCCGAGCACCTTGAGCACCACTTACGGGGTTGTCGTGACCGATACCGGGTCTGGCATTACGCTCGGCACCGAGACTCGACTGCCCGATACGGCAGACTTGACTTCACGCGGGCAGATGCGCGGCGCCCAGTTGGCTGACGGGCGCGTGCTGCTGTGCCTGTCGTTCGGAAACGACGCAAGTCCCGTGACCTACGGACTCGCGAATCTCACGGTGTCTGGCGGTGTGCCGGTGGTTTCACGCATCAATGACTTCAAAGGGGGCACGGCGATGATTGCTCTTGGCGCAGTGAAGCCGTCGGGGTGCATCGGCGTGCTGGCTTACAGCAGCAGCGCGACCCGGATATCCGCGACTCCCGCCGCTGCGCAGCGGGCCTGCATCCTCGGAGGTTCCGCACTGTGAAAGCTATCGTACAGGAAGGGAAGTGCTACTACCTGTTGCCGGACAGCGCTATCGTTGCGCCGCCGCTTGTCACCTACGCCGATGGCTCTCAAGTTGAGATCCTCGATCTGCCCGGTGCGGCGGTGATCGAGGGGGCGAGCATACCGGCCGGCGCGCGGCCGGAGGACCTGGTGGTCGACGCCGGCACACTCACGCTCGCGCCGGATTACGCGCAGCGCCTTGCGGCCGCGAAGACGGACCGCAAGCATGAGTGCGACCTGCTGGCGCGCGCAAAGCGTGACGCCGTGGTGGCTGATTACTCTCCGGGCGAAATGGCGAGTTGGCCGATCAAGCGGGCCGAGGCTCTCACCTACCAGGTGGCCGGCGCGCAGGCGACCGATGCGGACGCGCCGCTCCTTGCGGCTGAGGCCCAAGCGCGTCAGGCAACGACGGCCTCGGTCGTCGCGCGCGTGCTCGCCAACGCGGCGCGGCTATCGGCGCTCGAGGCGGCGATCGCCGGGACGGCTGGGCGCTACAAGGACCAGATCGACGCGGCAGCCGACATCCCGGCTGTGCTGGCAGTGAACATCGAAATGGGGTGGCCGGTATGACCGAAGAGCGGCGATTGAGTGACGCCGACGTGATCGCGCTCGCGGATGAAATGGAGCGGCGGATCGTGCGGCGCTTCTACGGCAATTTGGGCCGGGGGATTTGGTCCTTGGTCTGGCGGATCATCGTGTGGGCGATCGTCGGCATCGCTGCCTACGGCATAGCCAAAGGCATGAAATGATTACCACCATCCTCACTCTGCTCGGCGGTGGGCTCGGTGCGCTGTTGCGCTTCGTACCGGAGCTGCTCAAGCTACTCAGCGAGCAGCGTGAACGAGAACACGAGTATCGCATGACGCGGCTGCAACTCGAGATCGACCGGGAGCGCGCAAAGCTTGCAATCGACATGGTGCACGCGCAATCCGAAGCGAGCTTGTTGACGGGCGAGGCGAGCGCCTATATCGAGACGCTGCGGACGCAGGCGCGGCCGACCGGCGCCCACTGGGTGGACGTGCTCAACGCGACCGTGCGACCCCTGCTGACGTACTGGTGGATGGTGCTTTTCACCGTCTACAAGGTGACGACCATCATTGCCGCATTCGTGTTCCCGATCTTCGACGCAAATACGCTATGGGGTAGCCAGGATTGGGGCGTCCTTTCCATGATCCTCGGCTTCTGGTTTGTTGACCGGGCGCTGCGCAAGCAGGCGGGCAGATGATCCCCGACGCGCTCCCTACTCTGATTCGCCGTTTCGAGGGCCTACGGCTGCGCGCCTACTACTGCCCGGCCGGCGTGCTGACGTGCGGGTACGGATCCACCGGGCCGGACATCAAGCCGGGCACGACGTGGACTCAGGAGCAGGCCGAGGCCCGCATGGCGGAAGATGCCGAGATCCATGCGCGTGCAACGCGCAAGCTTTGCCCGCGGATCGAGGGTGACGCATGGGGCGCCATCGCGGATTTCTCATACAACCTTGGCGCGACGCGCCTGGCCGGCTCAACGCTGCGGCGCAGACTCAACGCGGGCGATGTCAACGGCGCCAAGGCCGAGCTCGCGAAGTGGGTCCGCGGCGGTGGCAGAGTGCTGCTCGGGCTCGTGGTCCGGCGCGCGGCCGAGGCGGCCCTGCTATGAGCGCGATCTTGCTGCTGTTGCGCAATCCTGCCGTCCTGACCGGTCTCGCTTTCGCAGCGGTCCTTGCCTGGGGCGGCGTACAAACTCTGCGACTCGACTACGCCAAGGCCGAAACTGCTGCACTCCGCGCGGATTACGCGAAGCGCGATGCCGAGGCTCAAGCCGCAGCCGATCGCGCGCTACAGGTGGCAACTGAACGGGTGCGCCTGGCGGAACAGCGATCCGCTCAAGCCGTGGCCGATGTCTCCGCGCAATACCAACGCGAAAGGGCAATCGATGCGAAACGTACTCAGAAAGTCATTGCTGATCTGCACACTGGGAATCTCAGCCTGCGCGTCGCCCTTGCCACCCGCGCCGAGCCGGCTGCTGGAAACGCCGCAGATCCGGCTGGCGCCGGCACCCTCGGACGTGATGGTTCGGCGGGAAGCGGATTTCTTGCAGAACCTGATGCAGCGTTTCTCGTTTCCGAAGCCGGCCGAGCCGACGAAGTAGTCAAGCAGCTCGCGGCTGCGCAGACCATCATCCGGGCCGATAGGGAAGTCTGCAAATAGTCGGAATTGCGGAACTTTGCGGAACTAGTCAGCGGGCGCTAACATGTAAGTGCTTGATTATTGGCTCCCCGATCTGGCCACACTTAGAACCAAATCGGTGGAGGCAGAGTTGCCGGGACGATTCCGCCGCGCCGCTTGAGAGCTGGGCCGTAGGGTACCACGGGTAGGACGGTTTGACCCCATAGCATTGACTTGCGGCCGCTGCGGACAATCCGCAGCATGCCGAAACTCGACCCTCTCCGCCCCCGGGCGGAGGTTACGTTCCAATGCAGGCCATGTCGGCGCACGTTCTCAGCGGCGCCTGAACGGGTCGAGGACGCGCCCGAGCTCGAGCACCATCCCTGGCGGTACTACTCAAAATGTGTGGGGTGTGGCCAGGAGGTGGAACAGGCGCCGTGGGAACGGGCGCTCCTGAAGGCCTGGCAGAACGCCACGGGACCGCGCACGGCCGAGGGGAAGGCGGCATCGAGCGCCAATCTCGACGGTCACCCGACGCCCGAGGAGGCCCGGCGCACGCGCTTCAACGCGATGCGCCACGGGCTGCACGCCAAAACGGCGACCTACTTCCCGGCCAAACCTGATGGCTACGCGCACTGCGCCGGGTGCGAAGTCGACCGGGAGTGGTGCGCGCAGCAGCCGGCGTGCGTCAAGAAGACGGAACTCTTCATGTTGCACCAGGCGGCGTTCGAACAGCGGGAGCCGAAAGCTCTGATGGGCATCTACTCGGACCTGCACGGGGCCATCTTCGCGGTGCTGCAGCAGATCCTCCAGACGATCATCGCCGACGGCGTGAAGATCACCTCGCCGCAGTACTACACCGACAAGGAAGGCGTGATGATCCTGGCGCAGTACACCGACGACCAGGGGAAGATGCACCAGATCTACGACATCGAGGCGCATCCGCTTTTCAGGCCACTGGGCGAGCTGATCTCGCGCACCGGGCTGTCGCTCGCCGACATGGGCATGACGGTGAAAGTGATCGATCAGCAGGAGGAGGAACTGGGGCGCCTGGCTGCGGAGCGGGTCGAGAAGGAAAGCCTGAGCGCGCACCAGCAGAAGCAGGTCGAGGCGATGCGGCTGCTCGCCGCGAGCCTGGATCGCGGCCGCGCGAGCACCGAACGCGATCCGGTGCTGATGGAATATAACCAGGAGACCGGGGAGGCTACTTGACGCTGCGGCTGAGTGCCCGGGACAGGCTGAAAACCAGCATCCGCGCGGAGCGCGAGGTGCTGCGCTACGCCGACGACCACGCGCTGTGGCACAAGCACGTGCACAACGTCGAGCTCGATCCCATGCAACTCATCAAGTGCATGGAGATGGATCAGAACCCCTACACCATCGACGTGTCCTGTCGGCGGACCGGGAAAACGGTAGTGAAGGAAATGCACGCGCTGAAGTACCTCGCCACGCAGCCGCATCAGGAGCTGGGCATCGTGTCCCCGCGGCTGCAGCAGGCGCAGACAAACCTCACCTATCACACCGACGCCATCCGGCGCTCGCAAATCCTGCGCGGCTACGTGGCGTGGAAGAGCGGCCGCGAGCAGCTCACCGACACGCGCTACCAGTTCGTGAACGGCTCGAAGGCCTCCGCGTACGGGATCATGAGCCAGATCGACGGCGATGCGCTCTCCTACGCCTCGATCGAGGAGATCGACGACCTGCCGGCGGACCGGCTGCTGTCGCGCTTCCTGCCCATGCTCGGGTCGGCGCGCCGGCTGGGCGTCTCGCGCGAGGTGTCGTTCAAGCCGCAGGTGCGGGTGACGGGCGTCTTCAAGGGCGCGGACACGCTCGAGCAGATGATCCGCGCGGGCACGTACCACATGCTGCCGATCGTCAACGTGCACCTGGCGATCGAGCTGGGCCTCTTGAACGAGGAATTCATGCTGCGCATGCGCACGGAGTTGCCGGCCGGCGAATACATCCGGCAGTTCCTGTGCCGCAACGTCAGCGCGCAGAACTGGATCTGGGAGCGCTACATCCGCCAGGCGCTGATCGTGGGCCTGCGCGCGCGCCTGGCAGCCGCGGAGCCCATGCCCGGGGCGCGCTACACCAAACGCGGCCTGATCAGCTTCGGCTACGACCATACCGGGCACGGCGAGAGCCTCACCGCCTCCAAGGCGGCGCTGGTGGTCACCGAACAGATCGGCAGCTTCACCACTATTCCGTTCGTGAAGACCTGGCCCGCAGGCACCGACGACAAGGTGATCGAGCTGGACCTCTTCGGGCTGTGGGACTACTTCCGGCCCGACTACGCGATCGGCGACGCCTACGGAGTTGGGATGCTGACCAGCCTCAACGACCGACTCTTCGCCCGCGGGCTGACGGAGATCGATCGGCGCACGATCGGCGACGGCGAGAGCACGGCCAGCACCTGGCCGCAGTGGCCGTTCGCGCCGCTGCGCTTCGAAGGCATGGTCAAGCATTCGATGGCCTCCGCGGTGCGCTCTATCTTTCACAACGGGCAGGCGGCGATTCCGTATTTCGACGACGAGGTCGCATCGATCAAGGCCGGTGGCCGGGCGGAGCTCAGCGTGGTGCCGAGGATCTCCGACGTTGCAGCGGAGGATGGAGACTGGCATGCGCTCGTGCGGCAGCTCGCCAACATCCGCGCCGAGCCGACCAAGGCGACTTACGCAAGCTTCAAGATGGCCGACCGCAAGCTCGGCGACGACCTGTTCGACGCCGCCATGGCCGCGGTGTGGGCGCTCGCGACGCGCGGCGCGATCGACGTGCCCACCATCATCAGCAGCCACACCCAGACCCGGGAGCAGCTGCTCGGGCAGGCGCCGGCGTTGCCGAGGGCGGCGTAGATGGGCGCTCCTCCGTGAAGCCGCTGAACCAGGCCGAGCAGGAGCGCGTCGCGGAACAGCGGGAATACGTCCTGCGCGAATTGCCCAACGCCATCCCGTCCATCCGCGCGTTGCACCAGGCGGGCCTGATCGACGGGTGGCGCTCGATCATCTACATCGGCCCGCCGCGCGAGCTGCCCAACGCCAGCGCGGGCCCGTTCATGCGCGGCGATGAAATGATTGCCAAGGAGTAGACGATGGGTCTTCTGCAAACGATGTTTCCGTGGATCGGCAGCAAAAGCGCGCCGACGCCGCCCGCGGCCGACGCCGGCGTTGCGACGCAACTGCCGAACGAGCCGCCGGCGATCTCCAGCGAGCGCGGCCAGCGCACAACGCCGGAGAATCAGCTCAAGTATCTCTACCGGGTCATGTGGGTGGATCCGGACCTGCGCCAGGCGATCCTCGACATCCGGGAAATGGATCGCCTCGACGGCCGCGTGAAACGGATCCACTCGCGCTGCGCGCGCGATATCGTGCGCGGCGGCCTCATCATGCAGCAGGCCACCGAGAACAAGGCGCTCTCCGCGATGTGGCAGGAGTACGGCCGCCGGCTGCAGCTCGATCGCCCCGAGAAATTGCGCAGCGACGCGCGCGGTTTTGTGATGGAGGGCAACCTGCCCATGCAGTGGGTGCTGGACGAGGCCTTCAACGTCGCTGCGTGCGTGCGCATGCCATCGGAGACCATCCTGCCCGACGTCGATGCCTCCGGCCGCTTCAAGGACGTGCGCCGCGCCTACGTGCAGTTCGACGTGCCCACCGGCCGCGAGCTGGCCACGTTCCCGCTGTGGCAGCTTTTCATGGCGCGCTTCGACCCGGACAACTTCGACGACATGGGCGCGCTCGGACGCCCGTTCCTCGACGCCACGCGCGCGCCCTGGAAGAAACTATGCATGACCGAGGAGGACCTGGTCATCCGCCGGCGCGTACGCGCGCCGCTGCGGCTGCATCACGTGCTCGAAGGCGCGAGCAAAGACGAGCTGGAGGCCTACGAGGCCAAGGTGCTGAAAAACCAGCACGAGATCACGACCGATTACTTCGCCAACAAGAAAGGCGCCGTTACTCCAATCCAGGGCGATGCGAAACTCGATCAGATCGCCGACATCGTGCACCTGCTCGACACCTTTTTCGCCGGCGGGCCAATCCCGAAGGGGCTGATGGGCTACACCGACGGCCTCGCGCGCGACATCCTCGAGGACCTGAAGCGCGACTACTACGACGAGATCGACGACATCCAGGACACGATGGCGTTCGTGTACGAGCAGGGCTTCCGGCTGCAGCTCCTGTTGAAGGGCATCAACCCGGATGAGGAGGACTTCTGCATCGACTTCGCCGAGCGGCGCACCGAGACGCCAAACCAGACGGCCGATCGCGCGCTGAAGCTCAAGGCGATCGGGCTGCCGGCCGGCATGGTATGGGAGGAGATGGGCTTCGATCCGGCGTACGTGCGCGAGCGCATCGATTGGGAGCGCGCGAACTGGGATCCGTACCCCGATCCGAACCAGATCACCGACCCGGCGCGGTCGCAGAGGATCAGCATCACGCCGAACAATGCGCCCAAGGGCGGGAGCGCCACCAGCATCAGCAATTGACGATGGCGATTGCGCTCGCAGCGAACGACCGCACTGCGGTTCAAGCCACGATCCGGCGCGCCACCTATGCGGCGCACAGGCAAGTCGAGCGGCTCGACGCGCAGACGCTGAAGGAGCTGGGGGCTCTATACAAGCGGGCCGCGGCCGATATCGCCGAGCGCATCGGGAGCCATGCAGGCCCGGACGGCAACTTGGCGCTCCAGGAGCTGCAGAACGTCCTCGCGCAGGTGACATCCCGGCTGCGCGAGCTTGCGCAGGCGCGCGATGCGCTCATGACCCAGGGCCTGGAGACGGCCGCGGATCTCGGCGTGAGGCCATTCAAGCCCCAGGGCGGCGCTGCGGTGCTCGACATGTCGGCCGCCATGCGCGTCAGCGACGAGGCCCTCAACTTCGTGCGCACCTTCGTCGCTGCGGACGGGCTGCAGCTCTCGGACCGGATCTGGCGGCTGGATCGCGGCGCTCGCGACCAGGTGGTCAACGCGATCGAGATGGCGGTAATTCAGGGACAGGGCGCGAGCCAGGCGGCGCGGGAATTCCTTGCCCGCGGCAAGACCGTGCCAATCGAGGTGCAGGGCAAGATCGACGCGGCCAACGCCGCGAAAATCGGCAAGCAGGTGACCGGGCAGCTCTTCACCGGCGTGGGCAGCCCGATGGACAACGCCATGCGCCTGTTCCGCACCGAGATCAACCGGGCCCACGGCGAGGCCTACATGATGGGCGGCGAGAACGCCCCTGGCTTCGTCGGCTGGCGATTCTTGCTTTCCCCGGCCCATCCTCAGCCGGACATCTGCGACCTGCTTTCCCGCCAGAACCTCTACGGCCTGGGGCCGGGGGTCTACCCCAGCCGCGAGAAATGCCCCTGGCCGGCGCATCCGAACACCCTGTCGTTCGTGGAGATCGTGTTCAAGGACGAGATCACGGAGGCCGACCGGTCAGGCAAGGAGACGCCGATCGAGGCACTCAAGCGCCTCACGCCCGAGCAGCAGCGGGGGGTGCTCGGGCAGGACAAGAAGGCGATCCTCGACGCCGGCAAGCTCACCCGGGGCATGATCCGTACGCCCCTTTCCCTTGTCCGCACGCGGATCGGGATCCCGCTCGAGCCGCCCATCCCGCCGCCGGCGGTGCCCTCGACCAAGCACCCGCCCCGCAAGGCGCTGGATGATTTCGTCCGGCTGGGCGCGGAGAAGGTCGACGAGCTGATCGCCCAGGCACAGGCCGCGGAGGGCGGGATCGGTGCGAACTTCGGCGAGATCCTGCACCGGGACCTCAACCAGGTGCGCCCGACCGAGACACAGGCCAAGGTCAGGAACGAGGGGGCTGGCGCGGACCTGGTCCGGGCCGCATCGCGAATGTTCCCCGACGACTGGACCAGGCGCGCCGACCGCTTCGGGCCGCTCGAAGCGCGCTACCGGGAGGGCAGGGCCTACTACCGTGGCATGAGCGACGGCAGCGGGCAGATCGAGGCGCGCAATTTCGCGTCCGCGGTGCACGAATACACCCACCGGCTGCAGCATGCGCTCCCCCGGCTCGACGATTTCTTCCAGGATCTGCACCACCTGCGGACCGCCGGCGACCCGCTGAAAACGCTACGCCGCTTGCTCCCCGGCCGCGGCTATGGTACAGACGAAGTGACGCGCGAAGACAAGTACGTCCACCCCTACCAGGGCCGGGAATACTCCCACCCGTCGCTGCCCTATCAGGGCAAGCACGGGGCGCTTGAGGTCATGACCATGGCCTTCGAGGACGTGCTCGCAAATGACGCGCGCAGGCTCGCGGACCTGCTCTCAAAGGACCGCGAAATGTTCAACCTGGTGATCGGGCTGCTCTACCACTATGTTCCGTAAGTACCACCTGAAACCGCTGACGGTGCACGAGACGGATCTCGAGTTCGAGTGGGATCCGGAGAGCGGGGCTGTCCGCGGGCGGGACGCGGCGCGGGTGCTGGAGCTGGCGGCGGAGGGCAAAACGCGTGGCGACATAACTGGCGACCCCTATCCGACGGTACATCTCATCCGGGACCCGCTCAAGAGTGAGGCGGAGATGGCGGTCGTGCTCGGACGGTGTTGGCACTTGCCCGAGACGCTTCAGGCCGCGTATCCACCGCCGCCGGCTGCGGATCTACCGGAGGGGGCTGTCGCTTGAGACTCGCCGCCCGGGTGCACCCCGCCGGGCGGGGATAGATCGGCGAACCTGACGCCTGCCGCGGCCTTAGCCGACGACGTGCTCATCCCCGACGATATCGGGCACCAGCACGCCGGGCGGATCGTTGGATTTGTCGCGCCAGAAGCGCTCGGCAGCGTCCCATACGGCCATGGCTTGCGCATAGTCGAGCGCGACCAGCTTGCCGAGCAGCGCCTCGCCGTTGATCGCCCACTTCTGTGCAGCGCCGTTCAGCTTGATGTGATCCGCCACCTCGGCGATCAGGTAGGTGGGCAGGCTCTCCGCGAACTCCTGCATCCAGCACCCGTTCAGCGCGTCGAAGATGCAACACCATTCTCCGAGTTTGAGTTCCGGCATGGATCGCTCGCAACAGCGCCAGTATCGATCGACGATCGAATTTACCAGGCCCGATAGCCCTTCGCCTTCGCGTTCCCGATTGGACAGCGCGCTGAGCATCTGTTCGCCGACGTAAACAGAGATGCGGTTGGATACGACCATGGCTTGCTCCTTTCGTTCTACCGTGCCATACGGCCGGCTTCTTCGATGGGCCCGAATCCCGGGCAGGGTGTGATCGGGGAGATCACCGGCGCATCGTAGCCCTGTCCGCCCGCCCGGTCAATCGGCCGGACATTTCCCTTCCATAGAAACGGCTTGACCGTTCCGTAATCATCGCCCACGAGCGGGCCTTCTGCCCGTGCCTGAGGCGTTGATGCGGACTGCGCGTGTATTTCGGCTGGAAGCGGGGCCCCACGAGGGCACGCTGCGCTTCCTCTCCGGCATGCCGATGCCCGCCCTGGACGGGGCGGCGCCGACCTCCTGGGTGACCCTCACGCGCACCGGCACCTTCCGCGACCCGCGCTATGGGGAATTCGAAATCACGCGGCAGATGCTCTCCGCGATGGTCGAGAACTTCCGCAAGGGCGCCTATGGCCAGGAAGTCTTCGTCGACATCGATCACAAGCCCAGCGCCGGCGCGGCCGGCAAGATCGTCGAGCTCACCGTGGACGGCGGGAAGCTGCGGGCGCGCGTGGAGTGGACACCCTACGGCGTCGACGCGATCCGCAACAAGGGCTATCTGTATCTCTCGGCGGAGTTCACCGAAAACTGGCAGGACAACGAGACCGGCGCGAAGCACGGTCCCGTGCTGCTGGGCGCGGCTCTCACGATCCGCCCGACGATCAAGCGGCTGGATCCGATCCAGCTCGCCGAGCCCGACGACAGCGACGCGCCCACGCTCGTGCATCCCGAACTTCAATCCCGATTGTTACAGGAGCTCCAGATCATGTGGAAAGACCTTCTCAAGCGCCTCAGCGAAAAACTGAAGACCACCAAGCTCGCCGAGGCCGTCATCGACCAGCTCGTCGCCACCGCCGAGAAAACCCTCGGCCCCATCACGGACAAGGCCGCGGCCGAGGCACTGATCGTCTCTTTCGAGGCGACCGGCATCAAGCTCGCCGAACAGATCGGCGACAAGACCGTGATCGTGCAGCTCGAGGCGCCCAAGCAGCTCGCCGCCGGCGGCATGACCGAGGAACAGGTCAAAAAGCTGATGGAGGATACCCGCAAGGCCGAGGCCGACACCGCGAGGAAGCTCGCCGAGACCAAGACCGCCAAGGTGAAGCTCCTCACCGACACGATCAACGCGGCCGCCGGGATCCCGGAGGAACTGCGCAAGGAGCTGACCACTTCCGTCGCGGACCTGGTCACGCCGGACATGACCGACGACCAGGTGAAACGCCTGGCCGAGACGCAGATCGGCTCGGGCAACAGGATCGTCGCGGCGCAGAAGCTCGCGGGCATGGGCTTCATGCGCGTGACCGGCTCGCCGCACATCACCATCGACGACACCAACGCCATCAAGGCGCTGCAGGAGGCGGTGGATAAGCGCTTGGGCTACGCCGGCATGGCCGAATCGCGCCGCTTCGCCGCCACCGGCGGCAAGCTGCTCGACGAGAACAAGGCGCTGGTCGAGAAGGTGCTGGCGGAGTACGACGCCGCGCACGCCGCGGCGCTGCACGCCGAGCACAAGCTGCTCGCCGCCGGCGATGGCAAGGTGTCCGACGTCGCGGTGCCGGCGATCTTCGAGCGCACCGTGATTCGCGAGGCGCTCTACAGCCTGATCGGGCTGCAGTTCGTGGATGTGGGCACGCTGCCCTTCGCGACCTCGGCGCTGATCCCCTACAGCTATCGCGATACCACCGCGGCCGGTCGTTCTTCGACGCGGGTGTACGAGGGCGGCTCGATTCCTCGCGCCGGCGTGAAGCAGACCTCCGACACGGCCTACCCGATTCCGCAGAAGCTCGCCTTCGAGGTCTCGGACGAGCTGCGCTATCTCACCTCCAACGGCCAGATCGACTGGGACGCGGTCACGGAGAACGTGCGCAACGCCTCCCGGATCGTGGGCGAGGACACCGAGAAGCTGATCTTCGACGAGGTCCTGAACGCGGCGGACCAGTACGCCAGCACCGCGGTGGTCAACGAAGCCACGGCCACCGGCGACGGCGCGAAGACGATCTTCAAGCTCGACAACTTCCCCGTTCTCCGGCCGAAGAAGATCTACGACCTGCAGGGCAACCAGGTGGGGTCGACGCTCTACGGCATCACGGTAACCGTCGCTGCCGCGTCGAAGACCGAATACGACGGCACCGGCACGCAGGCCGCGGGCCTGTACTGGACGATGGACTACAACCTCGGCGAGATCCATTTCGTCTCCGAGCTGGGCGTCGCCACGGCGCCGGCCAACACGGCGGCAGTGGTGGTGAGCTACACCTACACGACCAACGTGTACCAGTTCGACACCGATCTCGGCACCGACGCCACCGACGATCACTGGAACAAGTTCCTCTACCGCTATGGCCTGCGCAAGGCGGTGATCGAGGACGAGCGCTACTTCGCGGCTAACTTCGGCCTCATGAGCGGCACCGTGCGCACGCAAATCGAGCAGGCGAAGCAGTTCAGCGCCAATTTCGCCCGCGCCGGCACCGACCTCGCCGCAGACGGCAACCTCGGGCGGATCAAGGACATCGCCAACTTCAAGAGCACCGCTCCCGGCCTCAACATGGCCGACACGCGCGTGATCATCGGGCAGCGCGCGCAGACCCGCTTCCGGATGATGAAGCCCTGGTCGATGGGCCAGCTCCAGGACCAGCGCGACTCGAACGGCCGCTTCACGGGCAAGAAAGAGGCGTACGGCGACCAGTTCGTGGTGCTGCACACGCCCACGCCGCTGAAGGCCGCCTACACGGGCATCGTGCTCTACAGCGCTTCGGCCCGCGTGGATCGGTAACAGGCGCCGGTAACGGATACCTCCGTGAAGAGAGCCGCCGTAACCCCGCCATCCAGCTCACCGGGTGGCGGGGTGCCGGCGAACTAGAGAGGCCCTGATGAAGATCCCCGTATCGAACAAGACGGCCATGCCGATGTATGTGCACGGCCACATGATCCCGGCCGGCGAGACGCGGCACATCGACGAGGAGTTTGTCCCGCTGCACCTGCGCCCGGCGCCGGCGCCGGCCGAACCTGCGCCCCAGCCGAAGGACCCGATCGCCGAGCTGTTGGCGCACACGGTGAAACAGATCACCGCTGCGCTGCGCGACCTCCCGGTGGAACAGCTCGAGCTCGCACGCGCCGCGGAGAGCGCGGCCGAAACGCCCCGCAAGTCACTGCTGGCCGCGCTCGACGAGGAGCTGCTCGAGCGCGCCACCGCACCCGACAAGGGCGCGCAGGAGTGATGCATGGCCGGCACGATGTCCGAGGCCGACCTGGTCGCCGACCTCAAGGCCTCGATCAATGACGCGGCGAGCGTCTTCGCCGCAGCGAGCGACGCCGACTTCAAGCGCCATCTCGCGGTCGCTGCGCTCGCCTTCGGGCGCATCCGCGCGCGAACCCTGGTGGACAGCCTTGCGCTGGTTGCTGACCAGGCCGAGTACGCGGTGCCGACCGGCTACCTCGGCTTCAAGTCGAGCCTGTGGGGCATCGCGCCGAAGGCGCGCGCTCAGCCGTGGGAGAAGTCCTGGCCCGGGCGTCTGCCGGATGTGCGCTACGTCGAAAAGGCGGACGGCACGAAGAAGCTTTACCTCGATCCGCCGCCGAGCGCTGCCCAGATCGCTGCGCTGGGCGCTGAGTTCCGTTACTACTTCTTCGCTGCCCACGTGATCGACGCCGACGCCGCCAAGACCACCATCCTCCCAGGGGAGCGGGCGCTGCTGCTGCTGCGCGCGCAGGCCGAGGCGATGCGCGAGCTCACCTTCCGGGGATTGAAGAAGCCGGTACAACTTCGCGACGGCTACAGCGGCACGCCGCGAAACGGCATGCCCTCGTACCTGTTCGAGCTGCTGATGAAGGAATTCCAGGGCGCCGTGGGGGTGGCGGCATGAGGATCGAGCACACCCTGCCGCCGGCGAAGGACCCGGGCGCGCTGGCGCTCTCGGTGGGCCGTGCTCTGGATCGCGCGGCGCAGGAGACCGCGCGCGAGATGCGCCGCACGGTGGCCGCCAACAGGTCGACGGCATTCTCCAACCTGCTGAACTCGATCCAGGTCTTTCGCGATAGTGAGTTCGAGCGCTCGATCGCGCCCACCGTGAATCACGCGCGCATGGTGGACGAGGGCACAGGGCCGGCCGCTGGTAAGGCGCGCTACTTCCCGGACCCCAGGGCGCTCGAGCCCTACGTGAAGCTGCGCGCTGGCGTGACCTACTCCGGGCGCCCTGGCTCCGCGTCGCGGTGGAAACAGCGCAACGAGGTGCGCGACCGCGCCTGGGCGCTGGCGCGCTTCATCTTCGCGCACGGCACGCAGCCGCACCCGTTCGCCGCGCCGACCGCGGAAAATATGCGGCCGCGCATCCTGGAGCTGCTCGCCGGCGGCGTGCGCGAGGGCCTGGAGGGCGGTAGGGCATGAGCGAGATCTCAGGCGTCATGGCCCTGCTCAAGACCACGCTCGCCGCGGCCTATCCGGCGCGCACGGTAACGCGGGACCTGCTCGACTTCAGCGACCGGCCCGAGGCGGAGCTGAAGGCGGGCGTCTACGCGCTCCTGGCCGGGCCCGAGGACGGCTTTCCGAACTACCGCGGCCGCGAGAGCAACTTCGGCACCCTGCGCCCGGTGATCGTCGGCCAAATCCAGGTCGAGGAGTCCGCGGCGCCATCGGCGCTCGAGGACGCGGAGTCGGACATGATCGATGAGATCAAGGCCTTCACGCGCACCGTGCTGCCCTCCGGGATCGATTCGCTGCTGCTCGAGCGCTATCGCCGCAGCGAGCAGCTTGAGCACCCGTACGGCTGGGTGACCTTTCAGATGGAGATGATGCTGTCATGAGCGACAAGTTCCGCATGGCGCAATGGCTGGCGATCGCGGCGCTGCTGTACGCAATCGCCCTGTGGACCCCGCAGCCGCAGATCCAGACGGCGCTGTGGAAACTGGGCAACGTGACCGTGGCCGCCTTCGTGGGCTACTGGATCGACCGGCGGGCGTTCTGGTTCGCGCGCCTGGACGCCGGGTCGGAGGCGCTGCTGCACCTGCGCCGGGCGATCATCATGGCAGCCGCGATGCTCGCGGTGGCGCTGGGGCTATGACCGCAGGTCAGAAATTGATGATCGTCGGCATCGCGCTGGGCTTCGTCGTCGGCGCGCTCTACGCGCAGACGGGACGATGCCAGGTCCCCGCGGCCGCGCTGAAGTACCGCGCCGATCTCACGCGCGAGGCGAAGTTCATCTTCGGGCTTGCCGCGCCCGTTCCCGTGCTCGCCGCCCAGATCGAGCAGGAGTCCGGCTGGCGGCCTGGTGTCACCGCCTGGGACAACGGCCGGGGCCTGGCGCAGTTCATGGACTCCACCGCCAAGTGGGCTTCCGAGCGCTTCCAGGACCTGGGGCCCTCGGACCCATACAACCCGCGCTGGGCGATGCGCGCGATGGTGAGGCTCGACGACTACAACCTGCGTCGCGCGGGCGGCGACACGCCGTGCGATCGCTGGGGCGCGGGGCTGAAGGCCTACAACGCGGGCCTGGGCTTCATCCTGCGCGCGCAAAAGCGCTCGGAGGCGCCCGGCCGGTGGTTCGGGCTCACCGAGCACATCAACGCGGGGCAGAGCGCCAAGAACTTCGAGTATTCGCGGCTGTACCCACACTGGATCATCGGCAAGCGGCAGCCGAAGTATGCGCTCTGGGGCGCGCTCGTCGATTGCGCGGGGGCGGTGTCATGAGCCCCATGCAGGCCGGCGTAGCCGTGCTCACCCTGATGCTCGCCGGCAGCCTCGCGGCTAACGCCTGGCTGTTCCACGAGCGCGACAAGGCGCTCGCGGCCGAGGCGCGCACCGAGCAGCTCGAGCGCGATACCCGCGCCGCGGCCGCGGCGTGCACTGCGAGCGTTGACGGCTTGGCGAAGGCCGGCGAGCGGCGCCAGCGGCAACTCGCCGCACAATTGGCGCAGATCGCGCCCACTGTCGCAGCCTACCAGGCCGAGGCGATATCCAGCCTGCGCGCGCGGCCGGACGATCCCAAGGACCTGTGCGGATCGCTGCTGCGCTATTGGCAGGGGCAGATCGCCCGCGAGCGGGGGGGCAAATGAGCCGCTGGGCCGCGATCGCCCTTGCACTGGTGTGCTTGCCCCTGCTCGCCTGCGCGAGCGCTCCCAGCGCCCCTGCGGTGGTCAAGCAGGCAGTCGCCGAGCCGCCCTGCAAGGCGGACGTGCCGCCCCGGCCGACATTCCCGGCCGAGACGCTCTCCGGGCAAGAGGACCTCTGGACGATCGGCACCGCGCTCTGGGCCGATCACCAGGCCAGGCGCGCATACGAGCTGCAGCTCGAGACCGCGCTGCGCGGGTGCACCGAACTTTCCAGGAGTCAATGATGCATGAATCCATCGTTCGGGCCCTGCTGCGCATGTCCGAGGAGGCATTCCTGCTCGGGATCCTCGCCTTCTTCGGGGCTTCACTCGCCGGGTTGGCCGCGCACCTGCGCTCGGGGAAGGAATTGGGCTGGCGTGCGGTGACCGCCGCGGTGCTCAACAGCGGTCTGGTGGGCCTGATCATCTTCCTGATCGGCTTTCGCGTGTTCCACGACGACCTGGCCTATCTCATCGGGATGTCGTTGCTCTCGGGCATCGGCGGGGCCACGCTGCTGGACTTCGCGCTTCAGTTGGTGAAGCGGGGCCTGGGCATCCGCATCAGCATCGATCAACCGCAGCAACGCAAGGAGTAACCATGAAAACACGTGACGAGTTCGATGGCGTGGGCGGGCGCTACGAGATCCGCGATGGCAAGCGGGTGCAGGTCGAGGCACCGACCAAAGACCATCCGGACGGCAACAAAGGCCCGCGCGACAGCGACGGCAAGCTGCTCGATGCACCGGCAGCAAAGACCGAGCCGGCGGCGCAGCGCCCGGAGCCGCCGGCCGAAGCCGCGGTCGATGGCGCGGCCGGCGCGGACAAGATCAGCAGCAAACGTAAAGGAGTCTGACCATGCCACTCAAAGTCCGCCGCAGCACCGTCCTGATGAAGATCGAGGGGACCTATGCCCAGGACCCCACCCCGACCGGCGCCGCCAATGCGATCCTGGTGCGCAACCTCGAGATCCAGCCGCTCAAACAGGAGCTCATCCCACGCGACATCGTGCGGCCGTTCCTCGGCGCGCAGGAGAAATTCCCGGCGTGCCGCTGGTTCGAGATGACCTTCGAGATCGAACTGGCCGGCTCCGGGACGGCCGGCGTGGCACCTGCCTGGGGCATCCCGATGCGCGCCTGCGGCAACTCGGAAACCTTGCTCGTCGCGGCGCACAACGGGACGGCGACCGCGGGCGGCGCGAGCACGATCACGCTCGCGGCCGGCGCCTCTGCCGTGGACAACGCCTACAAAGGGATGCGGATCGTGACCACGGGCGGCACCGGCAGCGGCCAGACACGCTCGATCGCCTCCTATGTCGGTGCAACCAAGGTGGCCACGGTCGCCTCTCCCTGGACGACGCCGCCGGACCTGACCACGATCTATTCGATCGGCGCGCAGACCACCTATCTGCCGATTTCGACCGGTGAGGAATCCGTCACGAGCTATGTGAACTACGACGGGGTGCTCCACAAGTCCCTCGGGATCCGCGGCGGCTGGAACCTGAAGTTCCCGAACCGGCAGTTCCCGACGCTCGATTTCAGCTTCATCGGCCTGTACGTGGCGGTGGCAGACGGTGCGCTGCCCAACGTGACACTGAGCCCCTGGAAGAAGCCGGTGCCGGTCAACAAGACCAACACCACGCCGATCTCGCTGCACGGCTACGCGATCCCGGCGATGAGCGACTTCTCCATGAGCTCGGGCAACGACGTCAAATACCGCAACTTCGCCGGCGGCACGGAGGACGTGCAACTGGTGGACCGCAACGGCAGCGGCTCGATCGAGATCGAAGCGCCGACCATCGCGCAGAAGGACTATTTCTCAATCGTCGATGCCGGCACCCAGGGCGCGCTCGCGATCACGCACGGGCTCAGCGCCGGAAACATCATCGGCCTGGACAGCGCGGGCGTGCAGATCACCGAGCCGGCCTACGTGAAAAAGGACGGCATCTATTTCCAGAAGATGGGCCTGCTGTTCGTGCCCTCGGACTCTGGCAATGACGAATGGGCGCTCACCGCAGCATAGCGCCCGATTGGACAAGGGGGACCGATGTTCGTACTGAGTCAATCGCCGAAGTTCTTGTGGCCGGTCGAGTTCACCGCGCCGGAGGATGGCAAGCAGGTGAAGGTGAGATTCCGCGCCGAGTTCAAGCGGCCCTCGGACAGCGAGATCAGGGAGCTGTTCGAAGAACAGGGCGAGTTCCGGGCCGATCCGGGCGGCAAGGAAGCGCGCGACCGGCTGCTGCGCGAAGAGTTCGACGCGATCGCGCGCGAACTGGCCGAGTCCTCGGCGCTTGCCGAGAGCCGCCTGGATGAGCTGTTTGAGCGGCTGCTCGGCGCCGTCGACGCGGTACCGAACGCCCAGGATCTGCTAAACCGTCGCATCAAGGAGCTGCGCGACTGGCACGAGACGATCGTGCGCCGGTACATGACGGGCTGGAAGGACATCGGCGGCGAGGGCGACAAGGGCGATAAGGACGCCGATTTCGACGCCGAGAACCTCGGCAGGCTGCTCGACGTTCTCGGCGCGCGCCCGGCGATCGCGATGGCGTTCCTGGATGCGATCGGCGGCAAGGCGGCGGAAAAAAACTCCAAGAGGCCGCTCGCTGCTGGATAGCGGGCGGCCTCGGCGAGGACCGCGCGGTCGAGGACCTGGTCGAGTTCGGCGTCAGCCGCGACGAGGCCGCGGCCTGGGCCGGGGAAGACCGGACGCCCGACACCTTCGAGGTATGGCCGGAGAACTGGGAAGCCTTCAAGCTCTTCTGCAAGGTGCAGACGCAGTGGCGATGGGAAATGGATCCGATGGGCAATCGCCGGCGGCTCGGCCTGGACTATGCCGGGGTGCGCGCCCGCATGAGCGCGTTGCGCGGCATCGACCGGGCGGTGCTGTGGGATCAGTTGCAGGTCATGGAATTCGCGGCGCTCGAGGCCGCCGGCAGCGATGAGTGAAGAGCGCGTCCGGATCGTTATCACCGCCGATGGCGTGAAGGACGCCTCCAGCGGGATCGCGCTCACGCGCGAGGAGGCAACGAAGGCCCAGGGCGCGATGATGTCCTGGACGGAATTTGTGCAATCGCGCATGGGCCCTGCGATGCGCGAATTCCACGAACAGGGGAAAACGCACGCCGAGGCGCACACGCTGGCGATCCGCAAAATTGCGGAGGAATGGAAGAGCTACAAGGCAGGCGCCGATAGCGCCGCCTCCGCCACGCAGCACCTCGCCGAGCGGCAGAGAGGCCTCGAGGATGCCGGGCGCCAGGCCACGGCCGTCTGGGTCCAGTTCATGGGCGCGATGGCGGGTTATGACATTCTCTCCCGCTCGGCCTCCGCGCTCGTCAGCAACGCGAAAGAAGCAACGCTGCTCGCCGCGAGATACGAGACCCTCGGCGTGGTCATGGGTGTGGTCGGTCGCAATGCCGGCTACAGCGCTGCGGAGATGGAGGCCCAGGCCAAAGCGGTGCAGGCGACGGGCATCACCATGGTGGAGTCGCGCCAATCGGTAATCAACCTCGCGCAGGCCAACATCGACCTGTCTCAGGCCACCAAGCTCGCCCGCATCGCCCAGGACGCCGCGGTGATCGGCAACATCAATTCCTCCGAGGCGTTCGCCAAGCTGATCTACGGGATCCAGTCTGCGCAGACCGACGTGCTGCGCACGATCGGGATCAATGTCAACTTCGAAGCCTCATACGCCAAGCTCGCGCGCCAGCTCGGCATCAATGCGGCCCTGCTGACCGAGGGCGAAAAAAACCAGGCGCGCGCGAACGCCGTGGCGGAGGCCGGTGCGCGCATCGTCACCGTCTACGAGGCGGCGATGGGCACCGCCGGCAAGCAGCTCAAATCGATGGAGCGCTACGTCGAGGACCTGGCCCTGAAGATGGGCGCCGGCTTCCTCGAGGCGTTCACGCAGAAAGTGTTCGGGCAGGCCGATGCACTGAAGCGCGCCAATGAGTACCTGGATCAGTTGATCAAGACGGGGCAGGTGCAGCAATGGGGCCATGGTCTCGCGCAGGGGCTGGCCGATGTGACCAATTTCTCCGCGGAAGCGGCAAAGGCGCTTTACCGGCAACGGGACGCCGTCCTGCTGCTGGGGGCGGCCTGGGCATCGGCGAGGATAGGAACCTCGCTTGGGCCCCTCATCGCACAGACCTACGCCGCCACCGCAGCCAACACGCAGCTCTATGCCAGCGTGATGACAGGCAACGCCGTCATGCTGGGCGGCAAAGTCGCGGCCGAGCAGAAAGCGCTGGCGACGATGAAGGATGCCGCGGCCACAGCGGAGAGTACCAGGGCGGAGGTCGTGAGGACCGCCGCGATACTGAGCGAAGCCACGGCGCAGCGCACGCTCGCCGCCGAAATCGCGCTTTATGGCCCGCAGCGCGCCGCGATCGAGCGCGAGGTGACCGCTGCCGCGCTGGCGCACACCGCCGCGGTCAACGCCGCGACCGCGGCCGAGACACGAGCGGCTGCCGCCACCGCCGCGCATGCGGAAGCGCTTGCGGCAACGTCGGTGTGGGCGCGCACCGCGGCGGGCGCACAGGCATTGTTGGCCGGCACGGTTACGGCGTTGGGCGGGCCGATCGGCGTCGTCATCACATTGCTCGGTGTCGCCGCGACAGCGTGGGCGTTGTTCGGGGACAAGGGCAAGCAGGCGATCGACGATCTCAATCCCTCAGTGGAGGATCTCGAAGATCGGCTGCGCAAGGTGAACCTGCAGATCAAGTTCGGCACCGGAGACAAGGGCGCATATGCCGCGCAGCTCGCCAATATCCAGGAGCAATTGCAGATCCTGAGGAATATCCATCGTGGCGTCTCGGAAGAGAACCTTTCGCTTATTTCACAGGAATTCGCGGAGCTAAAGAAGAAAGAAAAGCTGCTGCAGGACCTCATCAAACTGACGGCTCAAGCTGCAGGCGCTCCAGCCGGACCTGGCGGGAAACCAGGGCAATCCAGCGGCCGCCTGGCCCAACTGGCCGCAGAGTACGCACCCAAGCCGCAGCTCGCCGAGATGCTCGCGCTGCTCACACGCGAATACGACGAGGAGCTGCGCCTGGCGGGCGATGATGCCGAAAAGAAGCTCGCTGTGGAGCGCGCCTATCTCACGGCGAGAAAAGGCATCATCGAACGCTTCGGCGGCGACGCCCACGCCGCGGCGTTGGAGCGCATCAAGACCGAGCAACGGGTCGCGGAGGATAACGCGAAAGCACAGCTCGCGATACTGGATTCCCAGTACAAGCGGGCCCTCGTGGGCGACCAGCAGTACATCGATCAGAAGCTCGCCTTGGAAAAGGCAGCGCTGGACGCTGCGGAGACGGCGGCCACGCGGCGCCTAGCGTCGGCAAAGAACGCTGCGGAGAAACAGGCGGCGCTCGGCGATCTCCAGGAGATCGCCAATCGGCGCCGTTTGCTGGAAGAGCGCTCAGCCGAGGAGAGCGAGTCGATTGCCGCACAGCGGGAGCTGCGCCTGAGTGCAATCGAGGCGGAGGGCCTCAAGCGCCGCGGCCAGCTCACGCAGGCCTTCGTGCTCGAGTTCCAAGCGAAGTACACCGAACAGATGAAGCGGGCGCTGCTCGACGGCAACCAGACGACGGTCGACGCGCTGCGGAACCTCTTCGCCGCGGGCGTGGCCGACGCCGACTTCGCCCAGGCGAAGCAGCAGTTCGACACCCTCTTCGAGGATTTCCGCGCGCAGATCGAGAACGTGCGCGCCGCAGCCGAGCGCGACGGCGGCCTGGCCGCGGCGATCAACGCCGACCAGGCCGAGCAGGACATCCGTCGGCGGCTGCTCCCGGCGCTGAAGGACGTGCAGCGCGAACTGCAAGCGCTCGCCGGCGACGACCCGCAGCGCAAGCGCACGGCGATCGGCATCGATCGCGAGCTGCAGCGCGTCGAGAACGAGGTGCCGGCGGTGTGGAAGAAGAGCATGCAGGAGGTCGACAGGATCTTCCACGACGGCTTCCGCAGCATGCTCGAGCGCGGCGAGAACAAGTGGAAAGCGTTCACGCAGGCGCTCGCCAATTCGTTCCGGACAGGCGTCGCGGACGTGATCTACCAGTTCTTCGCGCGGCCGTTCATCCTGCAGGTCGTCGCCAGTTTGGGCGGCGTGCTCGGCCTGAGCGGCATGGCGAGCGCCGCGACCACCGCAGCGGGTGTCGGATCGAATCCGATGGGCGTCGGCGGCTGGCTCTCGGCTGGCCAGACCGTCTCCGGCGCCTACAGCGCGTTCACCGGAGGGCTCTCGCAAACCTACCTGAATATGGCGACCTCCTCGGCCGGGCAATACCTCGGCCTCTCGACTGCGCCGGCCTACGCCTCCGCAGGCGCCTCGGTCTACGAGGCGGCCTATGCGCAGGCGATCCTGAATGGTGCGTCGACCTCGGAGGCGGTCGCGGCCGCGCAGGCGGCACAGGCCAGCAGCCTCACGAGCACCGGAGCGGGACTACAGGTGGCCAGCAGCTACATCGGCGCCGGCATGGCGGGGATCGCGGTCGGCAGCGCGGTCGCGGGGGACAAGAAGCTGGTCGGCCTGGATGGGACGTCTCTGGCGGCGATCGGCGCCATCGTCGGATCGTACTTCGGCCCGATCGGCACGTTCGTCGGGGGGGTGCTTGGCGGTGTCGCGGATGCGGCCTTCGGGATGGGTCCAAAAAAGAGCCAGGACACGCGCCTGCAGGGGACATTCTCCCCCACGGGACTCAGTGGGCAGTACGCGACGCCGTGGACCCAGGAGGGAGGGTGGTTCCGCAGCGACAGGAGCGGCACCGATTACACGGCGCTCACGCAGGCGCAATCCGACGCATTCGCGCAGATGATGGTCGGGACCGCGAGCGTGTTCGCCAGGCTCTCGACCGCAGCGGGCGAAGTGCCGCATTCGCTGGAGGGTTGGTCCTTCGCCGTTGACCGTGTGGTTCAGACCGCGGACCAGCAAAAGCAGCTCATCACCGATGTTGCGGAGAGCATGGGCACCGTGCTCACGCCAGAGATCATCGCGTTGAAGAAGGAGGGCGAGAGCCTCGCCGACACGGCAGTGCGGCTGACCGACGAGTTCATCCTCACGGACAAGATCGCGGCGCTGCTCGGCAAGGATGCGGCGGCCGCGTTCGGCGCTGTGGGGCTCGCGTCGGCCGCCACCCGCGATGCGCTCGTGGCCGCGGCGGGCGGGATGCAGAGCCTGACATCGGGCGTCCAGAGCTACTATCAGGCGTATTTCTCCGAGGCCGAGCGGCACGCGATCGACGTGCAGGCGCTGACCGTGCAGTTCGGCATGCTCAACCAGGTGCTGCCGGCCAACAAGGCCGAATTTCGCCACCTGGTCGAATCGATCGATCTCACCACCGCGGCCGGGCAGAAGACGTTTGCGCAGTTGATGCAGCTCGCGCCGGCGTTCGCGCAGGTGGCCGACGCGACGGCAGCCGCAGCCGAGGCCGCGCGCACCGCCGCGCAGCAGCAGGCCGAGGCCGCGCGCACCGCCGCGCAGCAAACCGTCGAGGCCTGGCGCGCGGCCGACGAGGAGGTGGCGCGGCGCATCGACGAGCAGCGCCAGGGCGTGATCGCAGCCTATGAGCGCGAGAGCGGCGCGCTCAGGGACGTGCGCGACAAGCATCTCGCGTACGCCGCGTCGCTACGCCAGACGCGCGACGCGCTGCTGATCGGCGATCTCTCGCCGCTTTCGCCCTTCGAGCAATATACCCAGGCCAAGGCCCATTTCGAGGAATTGGCCACGGCATTGGACTCGACCAATGCCACCGAGCGCGAGCACGCGCTCTCGGAGCTGGCCACATTCGCGCCGCAGTTCTTGCAGTTGTCGAAAGCCTACAACGCGAGCAGCGCGGCGTTCGCCGCCGACTGGCAGCGGGTGCAGGACGTGCTCGGGAAGGCGGCGGACGCCGCGCAGACCCAGGCCGATCTCGCCGGCCAGCAGCTGGGCGTGATGGAGCAGCAGCTCGCGACACTGGGTCTGATCAACCAGTCGGTGCAGTCGCTCGCTGACGCATTGAAGGGCTATCTTGCCCTCCAGCCAAGCGGCGGCTCCGGCGGGAAGACCGCCGGCGGCACGCCGACGGAGCAATGGTTCGCCGGCCCGGGCGGCCAGCAGATGTGGGTCT
>Ga0209514_10000741_pt1 | contig 63892 bp, 58 predicted proteins | sample Subgrocontami58m_FD_187452 | JGI IMG/M metagenome (GOLD analysis project Ga0209514, IMG submission 187452) | Subsurface groundwater microbial communities from S. Glens Falls, New York, USA - GMW37 contaminated, 5.8 m (SPAdes) (version 3) | ecosystem: Environmental > Aquatic > Deep subsurface >... | reverse complement strand
GAAGTTCCCCTCGCGTGGGGAATGCGTGATGCAGTCGTGCGAGTACGCTCGATGTTCCATCGGTGCTTCCGTCGTTCACGAAGAGGAGCAACGACGCGGGATGCTCCGCAGCGTACTGCAGGAATACATCCGCACGGAAACGTTTCTCTTCATTGAAACAAGGAAAGACCATGATGCTTTCGTAGGTATCTGCATCACGATTCATAGGGGACACAGTGGGCAGTGGCGGACTGTACTTTACCATGAGCGCAGCAGAACACAATCCGCCATGGTTACGGGTGCGTCATCGATCAGGCAGCATGATCCGTATCCACTCCTCCGCTGCTCTATCATCAATAAGAATGAATCATCTTATTATTGATACTTGAAATCATGAGAGTGTTGCGATGTAGGTCCAATCACCCATTATTTTTTTGCATGTATAATTGGGCAAAGAAAATGCGTTTATGAGATAGGAAGCTTCTGGAAAGAAATTCAAATGTAGATCGAGAGTGTAATAATGGTATCTTTGACACGGCACGGTCACCATCAATTGCTTGATGGTAATTCTCTTCAACTCCGAAACTGCTCTGTGTACATTGCGAGTATGTTCCAGCGTATGACTGCAAGTAACAATATCGAATGTTTTGTCCGCAAACGGTAATTCTTCTGCATTGCTCTCAAAGAAATCATCGCAGACCAGCAATGGATCACGGTAGAGATCGCACCCCGCAGTGCGGTAGCCTTTCTCCTGAACTTTTTTTAAAAATTTTCCACGTCCACATCCGACGTCGAGCACCGAACTGGCATGCGGGTCAAAATGATCGATCATGTACTGAAGCGCACTCGTATTCAAATCCGTTGATCTATCTTGCGCAAGACTATCAAGCTCTTTGTTGAGAGTCCTGAATTCTTCCTCTGTGTATTTGTGGAAATTTGATTTGAATTCCATGATATTCCGAACATTTTTCCCCTTGAACCAGACGCAGAAAAACGGGTACATGAAATACTTGTTATCGCGCAAGAAAGGAGGTAAACATTCGTCTAAAAAAAGACGAGGCAAATACGTAACGTCGCGATTGATTGAAAAAGTAGACATTGTTCCCGATTACTATACTGTGAATGCATTGAAGTACAATCGCGCTATGTCACAGAGTACGCCAGTGATGTCCGAAGCAGCCTCCGCTTTACGGCATGATGACCTGTACCAGCTTCTTCGTGACAAGCGGATTGATTTCGCCCCGGGGTTTGCCGGTCATACCGTACATTTCGATCTGGAATCACTGGAATGCCTGAACACGTCCGAAGAAACCCACTTCTGGTCAGCGGTGAAGCGGTGTCTGGCTCTTTCCTTGATCAGGAAATACATCTCCAAAAAAGATTTCGACCTGCTCGATGTGGGTTGCGGAAACGGCAGTTTCCTCTGGAGCGTTGAAAACGCTTTCCCCGAGGCCCGGGTAGCGGGTTTCGACGGGTACCCGGAAGCTTTGCTCCATTGCCGCTTACGGACAACCAAAGCCCGGCTTGGTCTGGGAGATATCAATTCGATAGGAAGTGCGCCAGCCAGGCCGGAGTACGACGTGATTGCTGCTCTGGATGTATTGGAGCATTTGGATCAGCCGCGGAAAGTTGCCGAAGCCTTAAGCCGCTTCCTGAAACCCGGAGGCATCCTGATCGTTACTGTCCCGGCCCATCAGTTCCTCTGGTCGTCCCGCGATGTTTTTCTGAGGCACCGGAAGCGCTACTCGAAGAAAGAACTGGTAACCTTACTCCAGGGTTTCGGGCTGAAGATTCTTTGGTCGAATTACTGCTTTTCCTCCCTGTTCCTGCCGGCGATCTTTTTTCGCAAGTTTCTGTTTCGTTGGAAAAAAATGTCCGGAGAAAACATGGAAAAGACCGAACTCAAAAAAATTCCGCTGCTCAATGATCTTTTGAAATTCATCGGATGCGCTGAGGTAAAGCTGTCTCAATATATGCCGCTTCCGTTCGGCACATCGGTGTATTGTGTGGCGAGGAAAACAGATGCCGCTGCGATACAGTAAAGACTGCAATGCCGAGGAACGGCGCTACCGGTCGCTGCATGGGTGAGGCGGTATGGCGGATAGAAAAAAACTGCTATTTTGGAACCGTGAAAAAGCCGGGGAAAAATATTTCTGGCGGCAGACTTTCGATTCTTGTAACCGATACCCAGGAGTTGGCGGGACTCGGAGTGGTCAGGTCTTTGGGGCGTGCCGGTTATCGGGTAACCGCCGGCCATCCTTTTTCCGTGCCGCCGGCCGCGCAGTACTCGCGATTTTGCCGGGGACACATTGCGTACCCCGATCCCTGGTTCAGACATGCGGAATTCAGGGAGTGGTTGAAAACGGTTCTTTCGACCGGAGACTACGACGCATTTTTGCCCATCGCCGAGGCCCCGATCGCGGCGGCGGCGGCCCTGAGGACTCAGCTGCCGTCCGAAGTGATCCTGATCCTTCCTTCCGATGAGCACCTGCGTTTCACCCTCAGCAAATACCATGCCAACCGTCTTGCCCGGGATACCGGTGTTCCGGTTGCACCGACTGTTTTCGTCAGTGACGGAACGTCCGCCGCCTGGAACGATGATCTCGGCTTCCTCCGTTTTCCGGTAGTAATCAAAACCGACAATGTACTGATTTCCCCTGAGATCTACCGCAAGGGAACCTGTACTGTCGTCCGTGATACATCAGAGGCGCGGGATGTATTGGCCGAGTGCCGGGCAATGAAAAGAGGAGTCATCGCCCAGGAATTTGTCCCCGGCTCGGGTCTGGGAGTGGCGGTACTGAGATGGAAAGATGACATCAAACTTTGTTTCACTCACCGGCGGATTCATGAAGTTCCATGGACCGGCGGAGCATCGTCTTTCCGTGCAAGCTGCCATGATCCGGCAACGGAAAAACACGCGAGCGCAGTGCTGAAGGCCATGGGTTATCAGGGTGTCGCGCTCGTGGAGTTCCGTCAAAGCCGCATCTCAAGTGCGGCTCAAAAAGAATCTGGCCAAACGTCGTACTTCATGGAAATAAACGGCCGGTTCTGGGGCTCGATTGCCTTGAGCCAGTATGCCGGTTTCGATTTCCCGGCCGCTCTGCTGGACTGCGTTCTGACCGGCGGCATCAAGCCGGAGCGGGAAGTCCGTGATTACCCTGACGGGCTTCGCTGCCGGAACCTCTGTCCCGGTGAAGTACGGCATCTTTTTTCCGTTTTGAAATCCGATCCCCAGACAGGTTTTTCCAAGCCGCCGTCAAAACTCATGGCTCTGTTTGATTTTTTCCTTCTGAGTCTGAATCCGTTCATTCGCTCGGACGAATTCTGGTGGACGGATCCGGCTCCGGCGTTTATCCAATTGCTGACCACGATCAATGATCTGCGCGGAGGCCTGCGTTACCGCTTCCAATGGTTGAGCCGGCTGCTCGGCGACCGGCGCATTCTGAAAAATGCCGTCCGCGAGCACCGTCTACGGTCAAAAAATCAAAATCATTCTTTCAATCCGCCTTCGCCCTGCGGGGCTTTCCGTCGCGGCTCGGCCGCGCCGAGACGGACGGCGCGACGAGGAGCATGGAAGTTGTGTATCAGCTTGCGAAGGCAATGGTCCGATTCCCTGATGCTTGGCATCGGAAAAAGGAGTCCAGAGCTTGCTCTGGGGTTCATACCAGTGATTAAAAAGCCAAAAAGCTTCCTGTTTCTGTGCCACGGCAATATGTATCGCAGTCCCTTCGCCAAGGCGGCCTGGGACCGGCTAACCAAAGAAAGGGGCGGATTATCCATCTCTGATTCCGCAGGATTTCATCCTGAAACCGGACGAAGTATTCCAGACAATTTCCATCCGCTTCTGAAATTCATGGGGATCGACATGTCATCACATCGGTCCCGGCGGATTACCCGGGCGATGGCCGACTCGGCCGATCTGATCCTGGTCATGGATCTGCTCAATTGGCGGAATTGTATGAAAGAGTTCCCCGCTGCACGCAAAAAGATTCTGTTTTTGGGATTGTTTTCCGGCGACGAGGACATTCAGATACCGGATCCCGAGCGGATGAACGTGCTGGAGGCGCGAAAATCGTTTGAAAAAATTCTCCGGTCGGTCGAAGGTCTTTTGAGTTTTTATTTGAAGGATTCTGCCGTTCAATAAACTCTCGATTCTATGCTTTTTACAACCTCCTGGGACGATGGCGATGCGCTCGATTTGGAAACCGCGGCTCTGCTTGATCGTTACGGATGCAAGGGAACTTTTTACGTTTGCCCCAAGCTTTCGACTCTGTCACGGGAACAAATTCGGCTTTTGAATGACAGGCATGAAGTTGGCGCGCACACCATGACGCATCCGTACCTGACTACAGTCTCGCGGGAGCAAGCCGGCAAAGAAATAAGGGATTCCAAACAATGGATTGAGGAGATCACCGGCCAAGAATGCCGCATGTTTTGTTATCCTTTCGGCGCTGAAAACAGTGAGGTTGAAGCACTGGTCCGCAGCGCCGGATTCGCGGGTGCCAGAACGATTGAACAGATCAGGTTCGAAGCCGGATCGAATCCCTGGGCTCTTCCTACTTCGTTGCATGTTTATCCTTTCCCGTGGCGCAGGCGATGGACCAAGTGGCGCGATGTATTTGATCCTCTTCACCAGTGGAGACTTCTGCGCCCCGCACTGAAAGGACTGGAGTTGCCGGCAGGTGCGTATCGAGGCTGGTTACCGCTCGCAAAGGCGCTTTTTCTTTCGGCGCTGAAGCGGGACAAGCCGCTTTTTCACCTCTGGGGACACAGTTGGGAAGTCGGGCATTTTCGAATGTGGCGTGACCTTGAACGATTCCTGGAATTTGTAAGCAACCAGAAAAAAGTTCTTCACGTAACCAATGGAAGGTTGGTTTGATCACTCAAGGGAGTCCCTGATCCGCGCCAGCTGACCCCTTTGTAGGGCGAGAGATGAACATCGGAGAATTCTTTCGGGTCAAACCAGGATTCGATCTGTTTTCGCGAGATGAACCACGTCTGTGGCGCGTTGAGCTTGTCGAACACGTTGAGGACATTGCGCTGGAAGGAGAGTTTGCGCCAGTTGTCGAAGTACTGGAAGAACGGGAGGCCGGTGAGCGGAAGCAGGTAGATCGTGTAGATCGGAATGTACAGAAGCGCGGTCAGCACCCGAGCAATCCACAGGACAATGGACCGCGGGAGATGATGGATCAGAACGGTTTTCACGGGTTCCAGAAGCCATCGGTTGAGGGCGTTCCCCTCGCGGCTGTAGACCCAGACGATGACGCGGCCGCCGGGTTTGCAGTGCCGCGCGATATTCCGGAAGGACTTGGTCGGGTCATCCGTGTGATGCAGGACGCCGATGCAATAGACGATGTCGAATTGCCTCTGTAGGTCCATCGTCGCGACGTCCGCCTCTCTGAGAGAGACGCTCCGGAACGGCGCGGTCCGTTTCCTGGCGCTCGAGAGCGCGTTCAAGTCCACGCCCACGGCCGAGCGGCAGAGCGGGGCGATGAACTCCAGGTGCTGCCCGCCTCCGCAGCCGCAGTCCAGAACTTCCTTATCACGGAAATCCTCCAGGGTGTTCGGCTGGATCCACTGCGTGAAGAGCCAGCGGTTAGAGTCGGAGAGCCGCTCCCACTGCCAGGCCCATTCTTCTTGCTTCTGCTGCATGCGAGAGAGCTTATTGATAAGTCCTTGTTGCGGCAAACAGGTAATGGATGTTGAACGTTGCGCGTTGCGCGTTACTCGTTGTACGTTCTTCAACCCGCAACGCGGAACCCGTCCGACCAGCCCGACCCGTCCGACCGCGTCCGGGCGGGCATCGGTCTGGCGGGCCGGGTCTTCCGGGCGGGCACGTAACGAGTAACGGGCTTTTTGTTCGTCCGTTATACTCGTTCTATGTGCGGAATAGCTGGCATCGTCCATCTCGACGGCTCTCCGATAGAGACAGCGCTCCTCGATCGTCTGACCGATGCGCTCACGCACCGCGGCCCGGACGGGAGAGGGACGTGTGTTCACGGGAACGTCGGGCTCGGTCACCGGCGGCTGAAGATCCTGGATCTGACGGATGCGGCGGCGCAGCCCATGGTGAGCGAGGACGGCGAAGTCGCCCTCACCTTCAACGGGGAGATCTACAATTTCCAGGAGATCAGGAGGTTCCTCATGGAGCGCGGGCACCGCTTCCTGTCGACCGGCGACACCGAGGTGCTCTTAAGGCTCTACTGCGAGGAGGGAGAGCGGTGCATCGAGCGACTTCGGGGGATGTTCGCCTTCGCGATTCATGATCGAAGGAAAGGGAAGCTGCTCCTCGCGCGTGACAGGGTAGGGAAGAAACCCCTCAAGTACTTCGTGAGCGGGCGGGTCTTCGCGTTCGCTTCCGAGCTGAAGGCACTCCGCGTGCTCCCGCAGTGCCCCCGGGAGATGGACGCCGAGGCCGTGCATCACTACCTCACGGCGATGTACGTACCCTCTCCGCATACGGGTTTCTCGGGGATTCGCAAGCTCGGGCCCGCATCCGTCCTCACGGTGGATGTGCGACAGAGCAGCATCGGCGAAGAGCGACGTTACTGGGCTTTGCGCTATGAGCCGGAAGAGGGCGTGCCGCTTCAGGCATGGAAGGAACGCGTGCTCGGCACGCTCGAGGAAAGCGTGCGACTCCGGATGATCGCCGATGTTCCTGTCGGCGCCTTCCTCTCCGGCGGCATCGATTCCGCGGCGGTCGTCGCGTTCATGGCGCGGCATTCCCCGCATCCCGTGAAGACGTTCTCCATCGGCAGTCCTATGGAGACGCACAATGAGCTGCCGTACGCCAAGCTCATGGCCGACCGTCTCGGTACCGACCACCATCCCATCGTGGTGCAGCCGGACATCGTGCATCTCCTTCCGCTCCTTGTCGCCACGTACGAGGAACCCTACGCGGATCCCTCCGCCATCCCCACGTACCTGATCGCGCGCGAGGCGAGGAAAGAAGTCACGGTCGCGCTCAACGGCGACGGCGGGGACGAGAATTTCCTGGGGTACCTCCGGTATCCCATCCTCCGGTTCTCCCTCTTCTGGGAGCGGTTTCCGCAGGGGGTGCACCGCGGCGCGCTCGCGCTCGCGCGTCTCTATCATCGTTTCGCGCAGACGACCTTGAGCTACCGTTCCCTGCGCTTCCAGCAGTCCATGCCGATGCCCTGGCCACAGCGGTATTTGCAGTACCTGAGCTTCTTCACCGAGGAGGAGAAGCGCCGTCTCTATCACCCGGAGTTTGCAGCCGCGTTCCCGCGTACCGACGCGTGGTTTGCGTCACTCACGGCGTCCGCCCGTGGCCGCGCGCGCGATCCATTGCAACAGGCGGCGGGGATGGACATTGGCACCTACCTCGCCGACGACCTGCTCCCGAAAGTTGACCTCGGGTCTGCGGCTTTCGGGCTCGAGGCGCGCTCTCCGCTCCTCGATCACCGGCTCCTCGAGCTCACGTCCCGCATCCCTCCGCGCCTGAAGCTCCGCGGCCTCGCCACGAAGTGGATTTTCCGGAAGATGCTCTCAGGTCTCCTCCCGCCCGCAACACTCCGCAAGCGCAAGACCGGCTTCCGCCTCCCGCTCGATCGGTGGTTTCGCACGGAGCTCAAGTCCTTCGTCTCGGATAGGCTCCTCGCGCATTCGTCGCCGCTCCACTCCATCCTTGCCCGCTCAGCACTCGAACAGTTCCTCCGCGAGTATCACGCTTCGCACGTTGATTTCAGCGACCACGTGTGGGCGCTCCTGTGGCTGGATGAGTGGATGAGACAGTATGTGATGAATTGATTCCATTTCTGACCTCATCCCCAGCCCTTCTCCATTGCGATGGAGAAGGGAGTTGTTTTTGTTTTTTTCAAAACAAACACAAACAGTTCCCCTCTCCACCTCAGTGGAGAGGGGTTAGGGGTGAGGTCAAAGGAGAGTGGTTGTAAAGTCGTTCTACCGGGGCGACAACGTATATACTTTCACACGATGGGTAGAAAATGGTTCCTCGCCGGGGTCGGTGCGTACGTGCTCGTCGCGGCCGTGCTCTTTCCGTTCGTTCTGCATATTCCCGTTGATCTCACGTTCGGGAGCGATGCCGTCGGGTACAGCAGGGTAGCGATCAACCTCCTCCAGCGGGGGTTTCTGACCCTCGACGGCGTCCATCCCTTCCTCGACCGCGAGCCGGGGCAGAGCGTGTTCCTGGCACTCGTCTACGCGCTCTTCGGCGTCGAGAATCCAGTTGGTCTCTATCTCTCGCAGGGACTTCTGCTGCTTGCCGCCGCAGCCGTATTCTGCCGGGAGATTGCGCCGCTCACCTCGCGGCGCGCGAGCGGGCTCACCTTCATCCTCCTGCTCACGTCCGGCTCCGTCCTGCACGCGGTCTTTTCCGCGTACCGCGAATCTCTCGCTCTCTCGCTCCTCCTCCTCTTCACCACACTCTTCCTTTCCGCTTCCCGCTGCCCGTCCTGGTGGAAGACCGCGGGCATGGGGGTTCTCCTCGCGGGAGTGATTCTCACGTACTACTCCTTCGTCCTCTTCCCGCTCGCACTCATCCTTCTGGCGCTCATCGAGCGGCGGCCGCTTAAGTCTGTCTTTGCCACTGTTCTTCTCTGCTATGCCCTCATCGCCGCGTGGGGGCTTCGCAATTTCTCCTACGACGGCAGGTTCCGCGTGATCGCCGACCGGCGGGCAGCCGTCATGTGGTACGTCCGCGGTGAGCAGGCAGAGAACATTCGCGGGCTCGAGCCGCTCAAGTGCCTCTGGTCGGAGTACATCTCACGGGACTGGACCGGCCGCTCTCCGGCGTGCAGTTACAATGCCCTGATGCATCAGCGCTGGCCGGAAGGATCCGGGACACAGACGGACTCTGGAGATGTCATCCGGACCGGCCAGGCGAAGATCCGCGCACACTTCCTCTCGTATCTCTGGTTCTCCGTGTTCGAAGTCCTCGAGCTCCACTTCCCGTACGTCGGCGGCGGATGGAGCACCGCTTTCAATGTCTACGCCGCTCTCACGGCGTTCGTGCTGTACGCCGGGTTCCTCCTCGGGCTTAAGCGGCTCCTTGGTCGCGGGACGCTCCTCTTCCTCCTCCTCATCCTCTACAACACGGGCGTGTTCGTCCTCACCGACGCCACTCCCCGGTACCTGGTCCCCGTGCTCTTCTGCTACGCACTGTTCGCCGCAATCGGGTATGATGCGGCGCTGTCACCCCGCCGCCGATGAGTAGTACCCTGTTCACCGTTATCGTGCCGGCACTGAACGAAGAGGAGGGGATCGCTTCGACTCTGGACCGTCTCCACTCGCTCGATCCCCGGCCGGAGATCATCGTCGTGGACGACGGGTCCACCGACCGGACGAAGGCCATCGCCTCGTCGAAGGGGGCGAAAGTGCTCTCGCACCCCGTGCCCGGCGGCTACGGCCGGAGTCTGAAGGACGGGATACAGGCGGCTCTGCACGATATCATCGCCATCACCGATGCGGACGGGACGTATCCCGTCGAGCGCCTTCCGGAGTTCGTCCGGGCACTCGGCGCAGGGTACGACATGGTGGTGGGAGCGAGACAGGGGAAGCACTACCGCGGGTCGTTCTTGAAGATGCCGGCGCGTCTTGCCTTCAAGTGGCTCGTGGAGTTCACCACCGGCCGCCGCATCCCCGACGTCAACTCGGGTCTCCGCGTCTTCCGCAGGTCGCAGTGTCAGCGTTTCTTCGGCGATCTCTGCAACGGCTTCAGTTTCACGACGACCATCACGCTCATCTACCACCTCACCGGGAAATTCGTTCTCTATCAGCCCATCGACTACCGCGCGCGGATCGGCTCGTCCAAGGTCCGGTTCGTCCGGGATTCCCTGCGGACGCTCCAGTACATCACCGAGGTCATCGCGACCTACAACCCGCTCAAGCTCTTCGTGCTCCTCAGCGGGATTCTCGGCATCCTCTTCGTCCTCTCCTTCGCCTGGTTCTTCGTCACTCCGGAGCCGTTCCTGCTCTTCCTCGGCGTCCTCTTCCTCATCGGATCGTTCCTCGTGTTCGGGATGGGCATCCTCGCCCACATCCATGCGGGCACGCTCCGGTCACAGGGCGACTAGGCCATACAGCTGCTGCTGGGCTATAGTGTCGGCATGCGGCTCTCCGTGATCCTGCCTGTCTACAACGAGCGCGAGAATCTAAGAGAGCTCCTCGGAGAGTTGACCTCCGTGCTTTCGCAGTATCCAGGTGCGCAGATCATCGCCGTTGACGATGGGTCCACGGACGGGAGCCTCAAAGAGCTCCGTGCCCTCACTGAGCATCACCCGATGCTCACCGTGGTGGCGCTCGCGCGCAACTATGGGCAGACGGCGGCCATCGCGGCCGGGATGGACAATGCCAAGGGGGACATCCTCCTCCCCATGGACGGTGATCTCCAGAATGATCCCAGGGATATCCCGTTGTTTCTTCGGAAGATCGAGGAGGGGTATGACATCGTCTCCGGGTGGCGGCGGAACCGGAGGGACGCGTTCCTGCGGTCACTGCTCTCGCGGGTCGCGAATACCTTCATCCGGTGGGCTTCCGGCCAGTCCATCCACGACTACGGATGCACCATGAAGGCCTACCGGCGGTCCACGGTGGAGCACATCGGTCTCTACGGCGACATGCACCGGTTCCTCGCCGCGTACGCGGCCATCCACGGCGCCCGCGTCGCCGAGGTGGTGGTCCACCATCGTTCGCGAACGCACGGGAAGTCCAAGTACGGGTTCGGGCGGGTGTGGCGCGTGATCCTCGACCTCTTCCTCCTGATGTTCTTCCTCAGATCGCTCACGAGGCCGATGCAATTCTTCGGATCCATCGGGCTCCTGTCCATCGGACTCGGCATCCTCACAATCCTCGGCGCGTTCGCCTGGAAGGAAGCGGGCGGGCCGACCCTCATCGAGACGCCGCTGCCCGTTCTCTCCGCGCTCTTCGTGATCGTCGGGATGCAGTGTGTCCTCATGGGTCTCCATGCCGAGATGCTCATGCGGACATACTTCGAATCGCACAAGGCGAAGGCGTACACCGTTCGTGCCGTGTTCCCCTGATCCCATGCATCGCGCTCTCTCCATGAACCAGGAGGAATTCTCGGCGTGGAATGAGCAGATGGCTCATCAGTACGATCCGGAGCAGTATCACGAGTCGGGCAGCCGGGTGGTGCGGTGGGTCGAGCGTCTGCGGGTGCGCTGCATTCTCCGCCTCCTCGCGGTACGGCAGGAGAGCCGGGTTTTAGAAGCGGGTGTCGGCGCCGGGAACATCCTTGCCCAGGTTCTTTCGAAGCGGCGCACGGGTCTGGATTTGAGCCCGTTCCTCCTCCAGAAAGCCGCTTCGAGGCTCGGACCGGACGTCGCGCTCGTACGGGGGGACGCCGAGCAGCTCACACGTCACTTTCCTCCCCGGTCGTTCGATCGCATCTACTGCAGCGAGGTTCTCGAGCATGTCCAGCATCCCGATGCAGTGCTTCGCGAGATGGCGGCGGTGGTTTCCGATGACGGCATCGTCGTCGTATCCGTGCCCAACGAAAGGTTCATCAATATGGTCAAAGGGTTCCTCAAGGCCGTCGGTATCTTCCGCCTGCTCCTTCCCGTCGGCCCGCGTCACATGGAGGATGAATGGCATCTCCACGTCTTCGGACGGGAATTCCTCCTCTCGCTCGCGCGACGGTACTTCACGGTCGAGCGCGTGTGCGCGGTGCCGTCCCGGTTCTTTCCCCTGCGGCTGGTCGCGAGGCTAAAGCCGCGCAGGACGACGCTCGATACTCTCCTGAAGGCGCCGCCTTCCAGACGCACCGCCGCCGGCACGCCGGTCTTCCTTGATGACGCCGCTTCAGGTGCCGTCCCGGAGCAGGCGCATCACTCGAACGCATTCAAGAACTTCTTCAAGCGGTGGCCGAAGTTCTACAATTTCTTCTTCGCCGTCATCGGACCGTCGCTCCTCACGGGGCTCACCTCCGCGCGTTTCGTCCGGAGGTTTCCTGCGTCGGCAGCCGTTCTCTCTGCGGGGTCCGGTTCGCGTCGCATCAGTCCGACGGCGATCAACGTGGATATGTTCGAGTTTCCCGGCGTGGACGTCGTCGCCGATCTCGCCGCGCTCCCGTTCCGCGATGGCGTGTTCGATGCCGTGTCCTGCGAACAGGTCCTGGAACACGTTCCCCATCCCGGGCGTGTCACCACAGAGCTCCTGCGCGTTACACGGAGCGGCGGCCTCATCCATCTCGCAAGTCCCTTCGTGTTCCCGTGGCATGCCTCTCCCTCTGATTATCACCGCTGGACATTCGAGGGACTTGCAGAGCTCTTCCCGGGCTGCGCGCTCGTGGAGAAAGGCGTCACGGCGGGTCCCTGCTCCGCTCTCACGGCGCTCCTCGCCTCCGCGCTCGCAACACTTCTCTCCTTCGGGTCCGTGATGCTCTTCTCCTTCTTCGAGCATGTATTCTATGTGCTCCTTATCCCGCTCAAGCTCCTCGATCTCCTCGCGGCCCGTCTCCCCGGCGCGGAGCTCTGTGCCGCGAACCTGTACATTGTCCTTCGGAAGCCATGACCCGAGGATTCCTCCTGCTGTGGATCGGCCCTCTCGGTCTCGGAGTGGCGTTGATACTCCTCGTGTTTTTGCCGTCCTATTTGCAGCGCCACGATCCGCTCTATCCTTTCCGCGGAGTGGAGATTCTCGGCCCCGATGCGGAGGTGCACTACGCCGCGCGGGTCCGCGAGGTCGCTGACGGCTTCCCGTCACTCGGGAATACGTTCTACAGTGCGCCGAAGAATCTGCCTTCATTGCAGCCGCCCCTTCCGGAAGCGACCATCGCGTTCGCAGCTTCGATGCTGGGAATCGATCCTCTCACGGCGTTTCTGGCATCGAAGGCGGTGTTCGCCGTCACTTTGACGATCCTGTTCTTCGCGTTCCTCTTCGTCGTGACGGGCAGTGCGCTCACGGCGTTCGTATCGACCGCCCTCCTCCTCTTCGGCGGGGCGCTTTTATCTGCGCCGTGGGATTTCCCGATGTTCCTCCGGCCTGCGGCAGGCGATTCCTTTGAGTTCCTCCGGTTCTCGCGCGCGATCAACCCGCAGTGGACGGTGTCATGGTTCCTCGGCGTCCTCCTCTCCCTTGCACTCTGGATCAAGCGACCGCGTATCGGATGGCTCGCCGCCGCGGCCGCCTGTACCGGTGTTCTCATCTATTCCTACGTGTATGCCTGGACGTACGTACTCTCGTCGGTCGGGCTCCTCACGGTCTGGTTTTTCTGGCGGCGTGACAGGGAACGTCTGCAGCATCTTGCGCTGTTCTGGGTCGTGGTCATTGTGGTCGGTATTCCGTATGCGCTGAATCTCTTGGAGGCCATGGGCCATCCGTGGTTTCCGGAGAGCGCGCAGCGGCTCGGGATGTACGTGAGTCATACGCCCATCATCGGGGTGTGGCTCGTCGTATTCATCGTCGTTTCGTTCCTCACGAAGCGTCTCTGGCCTGTGACATGGCCGCTCCTTCCGTGCCTCGCGCTCGGAGGGCTCATCGCCCTCAATCAACATGTGATCACCGGGCGGTACATCGTCCCGCATCACTACCACTGGTACTTCATCCAGCCGTTTGCGAGCGTCTTCACCGTCGCACTCGCGCTCTCGGTGTTCTTCCCGTTCGTCCGTTCCCGTCTCCTCAGGGGCATCGTGAGCGCAGTGCTCGTCGCTTCGGCCATAGGCGTCGGCTTTGTCCAGCAACGGCAGGCCTACCTCGGAGTACGCGATTTCTGGGGGCATCTGCAGGACACTGCACCCGTGCTCGACTTCCTCCGCGACCGTGCGCATCCCGGCGATGTCATCTACTCGTACGATTTGGATGTCCTCAACCTCGCTCCGGTATACACGTCCGCCGATGTCTATACCTCGAGCAATGCGAACAACTACCTGGTGCCGCTCGCGCGCGCGCGCGATGTGTATTTCTTCGACCTCTGGCTCGAAGGGGTCACGCCCCTGCAGACTTCGAAAGAGTTCTACACTTCGCGGCGTTACACGCTGAGCAGCCGTCTCTACGCCATCTACTACCGCGAGCTCCTCGGCGGCTATGCCAGCATTCCCGATGCGGTGATCGCGACGCACGTTGCGGCCTACCGCGAGTACCTGAAGCTCTCTCTCAGAGAGAAGCTTACGCGTTACCCGCTCACCATGGTGGTGACGACTCCTTCCGACCCGGACACAGAGCAGTGGCGCACGTTCCTGTCCTGCAGCAAGCCGATTTTTCAGTCGCCGGGGTACAGCATTCGCGCGCTCATTCCCGCGGGAATGAGCGGGAGCTGTCTCTAGAGATTTGAAGGTTTCCTCTCTCGCTGCAGCCGTATCTTCAGTGCGGTGAAGGCGCCGAACATGGCATCACGCCAGCCGATTTTCTTCCCTTCCGCGAAGCTTCGCGGGTGATAGGAGATGGGGACTTCGCGGATGGCTACCCCGCGCTTCAAGGGGTATGCGGAGAGCTCGACCTCCAGTTCAAATCCACGCGCTTTGAGCGGGAGTTCTTTGAGGAGCGATGTCGGAAAAAGCTTCAGGCAGGTGTAAGAGTCGGTGAGCCGGCTTCCAAAGAGCACGTTGATGAGCAGTGTGAGCACCTTGTTCCCGATGAGATAGAGGGGGTAGATGTTGGGGTTCCTCTGGAGAAACCGTGAACCGAAGACGACGGAACCCGGGTGTGCCTCCGCTTCCCGGAGGAGCGAGAGAATCTCGCGCGGGTCGTATTCCATGTCCGCGTCCTGGATGACGGAGAAATCCCCCAGAGCGTGCCCGATGGCCATCCGGATCGCGGAGCCCTTTCCGCCGTTCGGTTTCGTCAGCACCACGTCCTGCAGGCGCGCATGCACTTCCAGGATGTTCAGCGAACCGTCCGTCGAGCCGTCGTCCACGTACACGATCTGACTGTCGGGAAGCGCGCTCACGAGTGCTTCCATCACCCGTCGCAAGGTGCGTTCTTCGTTGTAGACGGGCACGAGAATAGAGAGAGTGGCCATGGGAGAGGTCTTTAGAGAGCTTACCCGCTTGCCCGTTACTGAGCGAGGGTGAAGGGATGGGGAGCGAGGGCGAGGCCCAGGCTGGCGGCCAGGCCGATGAGGAGCGTCATCGCGCCCAGAAACCGCGCACCCCGCGAGTCCCGCATGGAGCAGGCGAGGAGGAGGAGCGGGTAGACGGGGGTGATCACCCGTCCGATGCTCGTGATCGAGCCCCAGATGTAGTCCGGCATCGTGAGCATCACGCCGAGGAAGAGGAAGGCTCCGAGCGTGAGGACAGAGAAGCGGCGGCGAACCGTGAGCTCGCCTCCGGTCCAGAGAATTCCGGGGAGCACGAGACCGAGGAACAGCGCCGCCGCCGACAGGGTGTAGCGGTCGTACCCGCGCTCTCCGAGGACGACCTGCAGCGCCGCGAGTCCGGGGAACTGGTGCGCCTGAGCGCTCATGAGGAACGGTATATTCCCGAAGACGGCATAGATCACTGCATGCCAGCCGAGGAACACTGCGACCGGAATGCAAAGCAGGAGGGTTTCCCGCCAGTGTCTCCTGAGGAGGGAGAAGCCGATGAGATACAGGACGAGGAGGATATTCACTTCCCGTGCGAGGACCGTGAGCGAAAGGCAGAGGATATCCAGGGCTCTCAGGCGCTGCGACTGTGTGAAGCGAATGAGGACCAGTGTGGTGAGGAGGAGGGTGAGCGGTTCCGCGAGGGAGAAGTGGAGCGCCACCAGGGCCGCCGGCGACAGGCACAGTGCCAGTGCGTAGAGCGGTTTCCCGTGCTTCCACCGCAGGACGATGGCGCAGCAGAGGAGCAGGGAGGCGAGGTTGACGAAGAGGAACGCGTAGGGGAGCAGGGGTTCCTGTCCCAGGCTCGAGGCGTACGCCGAGAGCGGCAGGAGGAACCGCTGGTAGGCGTAGGAGCCCGGCGCTTTTGTTCGGAGTTCCGCCCACCTGGAGGGATTCAGGATTTTCGGAATATTCCGCGCGATCTGGTAGTACTGCGCGCCGTCGTAGCTCGGCTCTGAGAGCACGACGAACCCGGAGGGGAGTCCGTTCTGATCCCCGATGACGCGGTCCATGTGGAAGAGCGCAGTGACATTCCAGTGGTACGGCCGGACAGCGAGGCCAACGCTCAGGAAGAGGATGGCGGCCAGCACAATCAGCGGCCAGCCTTCGCGCAGTGGGCCAAACAATCGATGCCACAGTGGGCGGGTAGGAGCATTCATTGACAATTGGCTGCGCTTCGGCCGGCAGGCCAGCGGTAGGAAGCGAAGGAACTCACAGCGAGAGGTAGGCGACAGCCGACTCTTCGAAGGGTTCCGGCTCCCATACGGACTTGAGATCGTAGAAGATGCCGGGCTTCTTCAGTGCTTCGAGGAAATCGCGCTCGCGTAATTCCCCGATGTACTTGCGGTGGGGGACGGCGGCGATGATCACGTCAAACGGCCCATCCTTCAGGCTACCGGGGTGGAAACCGAGTTCCCTGATCCGGTCAACGCTGAGTTCCGGATCATGCGCGAGGACGGCACACCCGTCTTTCATGAGCTTGCGAATGAGATCGTGCACTTTCGCGTTCCGCGTGTCCGGGATGTTCTCCTTGAACGTGAGGCCAAGGACCAGCACCTTTGCACCGGGCAGCGGGATGCGTTCCTGAGTCATCCGCCGCGTGATCTGTCGTTCGATGAACGTGGTCATCGTGTCGTTTATCTTGCGTCCGGCGGAGATGACCTCCGTGTGCATGCCAAGAGCCTTCGCCTTGTGGACCAGGTAGTACGGGTCCACGCCGATGCAGTGGCCTCCCACCAGCCCCGGCGTGAATTTGAGGAAATTCCACTTCGTTCCCGCAGCATCCAGGACGTCCCTGGTGCGCAGGTCGAGGCGGTCGCACAAACGCGCGATTTCGTTGATGAGGGCGATGTTGATGTCTCGTTGTGTGTTCTCCAGCGCCTTGGCGAGTTCTGCCACTTTGATGTTCGGAGAACGGTGGATGCCCGCGGCGATGATCTTGCCGTAGACCATCGCGAGCCAATCCGTCGTCGCTTCGTCCTGTCCCGCGACGACTTTCACGATCTTGTCGATCGTGTGCTCCCTGTCGCCGGGATTGATGCGCTCCGGCGAGTAGCCGACGGTGAAATCCCGTCCGCACTTCATCCCCGATGCTTCCTCGAGGAGCGGCACACATTCCTCCTCCGTCGCGCCGGGATACACGGTGGATTCGTACACGACGACCGCTCCCTTTCGGAGATGTTTCCCGACGGTGCGGCTCGCGGCTCTGAGCGGCGAAAGGTCGGGATTGCTCGCTACGTCCACCGGTGTCGGGACCGCGACGATCACCGTATTCGCCTCTGCGATGACCGCGGGATCGGCGCTGTACTCCACGTGCGTCGCCTCGAGTTGCCGGGTGGTGAGTTCGCGCGTCCAGTCGTTGCCTGCTTTGAGCGTGCTGATCCGCTCCAGGTTGATGTCGAATCCGTATGTCTTCCAGCCGGTCCGACCGAAGGCGGCGGCGAGCGGGAGACCGACGTATCCAAGGCCGATGACGCAGATGGTCGGTTCAGATTTGGGCATGGTTGAATTGTAGCCGAAGAAGGATAGTCGCTGGTAGCTGGAGTCTTCTCCGATACAGAATGAGCATGAAGCTTACTGAATCGGGGACGGAGCCGGGGCATCGTGCCCCGGAACACGGGCACGATGCCCGTGCTGCGTGGCAAAGAGAGCGTGGCAAAGACTCATTGTTGCGTCCGACTATTCCTTTCTCTACCCTTGAATCCATGGACTGGAAAGGCAAGCGCGTCCTCGTCACCGGCGGAACCGGATTCATCGGAAGTGTCTTCGTGGAGAAGCTCCTCTCGCTCGGCGCCGATCTCCGCGTGCCTGTCCGTGCGGCGACGTACCGGTGGCTCAGCAAACTCCGTGCCAGGATCGAGTGGGTGGATGGTGATCTCCGGGATCTCCCGTACTGCCAGAAGCTCCTCGAGGGCGTAGACCATGTGTTCCACCTCGCCGCGCACCGCCGCAATGTCGAGTTTCACGCTGCGCACTGCGCGGACGTTGTCGCGGGGAATGTGGAGATGACACTTGCCATCGCGACGGCGCTCAAAGAGCATCCCACGCTCCCGGTTACCTTCTTCAGTTCCGCGAACGTTCCGCCCGAGATTGATGTCATCCGACTCGCGCAACAGGAACGGACGGACGGTTACGTCCTCGGCAAGGCTCTCTGCGAGACGCTCTGGCTCACCGCTTCCCGCCAGTACGGGTTCCCGCTCCTCGTAGTCCGTCCCGTCGGCGTCTACGGCGAGCGCGACACGTTCTCCCTCGAAGGGAACGTGATCCCCTCCCTCATGGTGAAAGCGGAATCCGAGAAGCAGCTCTCCGTATGGGGCAGCGGCAAGCAGGAACGCGTCTTCCTCTACGTCCATGATCTCGTGGAAGCGGTACTCTGCCTCTTAGGTCATGGTGCCCGGGGCATCCAGTACGTCATGCCCACAGCGCTCACGACCGTGGCCAGGCTCGCCGCGGCGATCCGCGACATCGTCCATCCGGGATTGCCCATCGTCTTCGACGCCACGAAGCCCGAGGGGAGCCGCAGTCTCGCGGTCCTCCCGCCGCATCCCTGTCTCGAGAAATTTCCGTGGACGCCGCTGGAGGAAGGGCTCAAGCGCACGTACAAGGGATGGAAGGCGAAAGGAAAATAAGAAACAAGAATTATGAATTAAGAAAAATGACTATTACGTTAAGGCGCATTCCTCCGATATTCGTCAATTCAACCGTAGCAGCGGTTCCCTGCCCGTCCGGCAGGCGGGGAAAACCGCTGCGATACTTGGCTCATTCTGCGGCGATTTTCGAATCGCCGCTACGATGTAAACGATGTTTGTGCCTTAGCTGAAGAGTCATTTTAAGAAAAAAAGTAATCTCCCTTATCCATTACGATTTTTGTGATGAGCTTAGGGAGACGCCGGGAAGAAATCGATTATTGACAACAACCGTCTATTAATGTTATATGCATAAGGCCATTAACGGGGACTTGGTGTACGGGGCACGCCTTCCTAAGGTCTCTTGTATAGATCCAGGAAGGAAGAGGGGCGTTCAATTCTCCCAGCCTCCGCAAGGCCAGAGACCAGGTGCGCAGGCGCTTGGTCTCAAATTTTTCATTCCTGATTCTTCATTCTTGATTCTTGCCGTACAATGCCCGCCGATTATGAAGCGCCTGCTCAATGACCCGCACCTCCGGCTGCACCTCAAACAGGGCTCGAAGTTCATCGTCTGCGGGCTTCTCGGCGCGACGATGGAGTTTTCGATCCTCGCCGTTCTCGTCGGGCGGCTCAACATCACGCCGTTCATTGCCTATATCTTCTCCGCAGGCATTCCAGCGGTGTTCGTGTTCTTCTTCAACAGGTACGTGACGTTCGGGAGCACGGGGGACAGGATGGCGGATCAGACGGGCCGTTTCATCGCGGTTTACGCCACAGCATTCGTCCTGAACTACGCGCTCTCAGCGACGCTCTACACCGTCGGGTCGCACTTCCTCCTCGGTACGACGCTTGCCGGCTATACGTTCCAGCATGACCACATCGCCTACGGCGCCAAAGTCGTTGCCATCGGCATCACGGCGATTTGGAATTACTTCTTCTCCCACTACTTCATCTTCAGAAGGAAGGTCGTACCTGTGGAAGCGGAGGTGGCGGGATTTATTTAAAAAGGAAGGACATGTTGCCAATGCTTATGAACAACGAACGAGATAGAAGATGTAAGACGGAAGACGGAAGTGACAATAAAACTTCTGTCTTATATCTTCTGTCTTACATCTATTTCCGATGAACAATAACGCTTATTTTATGTCCGTTCCATGAGTACCAAAATTGCTCTCATTGCCGGCGCCGGACCCGCGGGCCTCACCGCTGCGTATGAGCTCCTCAAGCGCACGGACATCCTGCCGATCGTCTGCGAGGAGACGGATGCGATTGGCGGGATCGCACAGACCTACAATTACCGGGGAAACCGCATCGACATCGGTGGCCATCGGTTCTTCTCCAAGGTCGACCGCGTGATGCAGTGGTGGTTCTCTGTTCTTCCCAGGCAGGGGTCGCCTGCCGCGGATGACATCGAAAAGCGGCATGATGTGGATTATCCCGCGGAAGTCGTTCTCGAGTATTTGTGCAAGGAATGTATGCCTGAAGGACTGAGGACAGAGGAATTAGGACTTAGGACAAAGGACTTAGGACTTGGGACAATTCCCCAGTCCCTTGTCGTCCGTCGTCCCGCCCCCGATCCGGAGAAAGAAGATCATGTCCTGCTCCACCGCCCGCGCGTCTCGCACATTTTCTTCAGGCGGAACTTCTTTCCCTATCCCATCGGCATCACGCTGATGGTTGCCCGGCGGCTCGGGTTCCTCAACACGTTCCTGATCGGTTTGAGCTACATCTGGCGCCAGATTTTTCCCCTGAAGAACGAGCGGTATCTCGACGCGTTCTACCGCAACCGCTTCGGCGATCGTCTCTACAGTACGTTCTTTCAAGCCTACACCGAGAAGGTCTGGGGTGTCCCGGCAAACCGGATCCCCTCGGACTGGGGCGCGCAGCGCGTGAAGGGTCTCTCGCTCAAGCGCGCCGTCATGCACGCCGTAAAAGATCTCCTCAGCAGCGATTTCAAGAAGCGTCAGCAGGAGCGCGAGACGAGTCTCATCACGCGTTTTTACTATCCCAAGTTCGGTCCGGGCCAGATGTGGGAAACCGTTGCCGCCCAGGTGCGGGCCTGCGGCGGTGACATGCGCACAGGGTGCCGCGTTTCCGGCGTGCATGTGGAGAGCGGGCGTATTGCTTCGGTCACGCTCGAGGACAGGAAGACCGGCGCGCTTCAGAGAGTCTCCTGCGACTTCTTCTTCTCGACGATGCCCATCAAACATCTCATCGGCATGATGACTCCCCATCCGCCGAGCCGTGTCGTGGAGGTGGCCGAAGGGCTCTGCTACCGCGATTTCCTCACGGTCGGGCTCCTTCTCAAGAAGCTCCATATCCGGGAGCGGGGGAAACCCCCCGCCGCGATGGCGCCGGACAACTGGATCTACATGCAAGAAGGGGACGTACGCATGGGGCGCGTGCAGATCTTCAACAACTGGAGCCCGTATCTCGTGAAGGATTTTCGCAGCACCGTCTGGATCGGCCTCGAGTACTTCGTGAACGAGGGAGGGGACCTGTGGGTGATGGAGGACAAAGAGCTCATCCGGCTCGGCATACGGGAGATGGAACAGGTGGGGATGATCCGACCGGAGGATGTCCAGGGCGGCTGCGTCGTCCGCATGCCGAAAGCGTACCCGTCGTACATCGGGAGCTACGCGCAGCTCCGCGTGATCCGCGACTTCGTCTCGGGCATTCCGAATCTTTTCCTCATCGGCCGCAACGGCATGCACCGCTACAACAATCAGGATCACAGCATGCTCACGGCGATGATGGCCGTGGACAACATCGTGGCCGGCCGGACTGACAAATCGAACCTCTGGGACGTGAATCTCGAGGCGAAGTACCACGAGGAGAAAAAGACATAAGACATAAGTCATAAGCTTAAAGCTTACCGCTTACGTCTTACAGCTTCGCGCATACCACTCCACTGTCTTCCTGATCCCCTCACTGAAGGGTGTCTTTGGAGCGTACCCCAGTTTTTTCTGAGCTTTGGAAATATCGGCGACGTACCGGATCACTTCGCCGGTTCTGGACTTTCCGATCTTTATTTCTGAGGAACTTTTCAGCAGGCGCTTCACCTCCTGCGCGAGATGCACGATTGTCGTGCCCTCGCCGTATGCCAGGTTGTAGGTGTCGTTTTTCGCCAAGTCGAATTTTTCAATGCCTGAAATGATCCCCGAAACGGCATCGTCGATGTAGGTGAAATCCAGACACTTGTCCCTGCCGAAGATAGTCAGCGGTTCGTTGCTGCGGGCAAGACGGATGAAGAGCGGCACGACGCGGATCGAGTCATCGTACATGCCGTACACATTGGAAAACCGGAAGGTGATATGGTCTAAGGCATAGCACCGGCGGTAGGCTTCGCTCAGCGCTTCGCCGGCGATTTTGCTCGCGGTATAAGGACTCTCGCAGTTGCCGATGCGCACCAGGTCTTCCGTGTACTTATTCGTTCCCGTGTTGCCATAACTCTCCCGTGATGAGGCGAAGATGAAACGTTTGACCCCGTTTGTTCTGGCGAACTCGAGCATATTGAAGGTCGTGAGCATGTTGTCCCGCGCGCGGTCCGGGTGCTCCACGAGCTCGTAGACACGCGCGTTGGCGGCGAGGTGAACGATCACGTCAGCTTTGAGCTTTGAGCTTTGAGCTTTGAGCCTTTCCTCGTCGCGGAGGTCAATGATGGTTGTTAGCTTTTCAATATTCGGCTGCCATTTGTTGGGTTGCCAGTCGAGGCCGGTCACCGAGTGACCGAGCGAAAGGAGCCGCTCGCAGAGACGCGTGCCGATGGTCCCGGAGGAACCGGTAACGAGAATTTTCATCGGGTGCAGTGTAGCAGGATCAGCTTTAAGCTTTAAGCTTTAAGCTTTAAGCTAGTTGTCGTGCTCTCACTCGTTCTTCCGACCTACAACGAAGCAGCGAACATCCGCTCCCTCCTCGAGGGGATTGATGCCGTGCTCCAGTTCACGCCGTATGAGGTGATCGTCGTTGACGACGATTCGCCGGATCAGACGTGGAGGGTCGCGAAGGGGCTCGCGGCGCAGTTCCCGCACCTGCGCGTCTACCGGAGAGTCGGCAAGCGGGGCTTAAGTTCGGCGGTCACAGAGGGGTTCGATATGGCGCGAGGCGATGTCCTCGCCGTGATGGATGCCGACGGCCAGCACGATGCGGTGCTGCTCCTCACCATGCTTCGTGCGATTGATCAGGGATCCGATCTCGTCATCGGATCGCGCTACATCGAAGGGGGGAGTGTAGGGGACTGGGTGACGGATCGGCGCATCATCAGCCGGGCGGGGACGCTCCTCGCCCGCAATCTCTCGCGGGTTCCCGTCACAGATCCTCTCTCTGGCTTCTTCATGCTGCGTGCGAATCTCTACCGGGAAGCGCGACCCCTCCTCAAACCCACGGGTTTCAAGATCCTCCTCGAGGTGCTCTCGCACGTCCCGCCGACCACGCGCATCGCGGAGGTGCCGCTCATCTTCCGGATGCGGCTCCATGGTCAAAGCAAGCTGTCGTTCTGTATCCATGTGGCGTTCCTTTGTCAGATTCTCCGGCTTCTTTCCAAGCGGCTCGTGCGGATCGGACCCTCTCTCTTCGGGCTGATCACGCTCCTCCTCGCGCTCGCGCTCCTGCCGCGCGCGTGGTCACTGCGGTTCCTCTACACCGATGCCCAGCTGCGTGCGAACGTGAAGACGGCGCTCGAGACCGTCGCGCAGAGGGAGGGGTGGCTTCTCTCGGATATTTCACTTGTCTCCGTGACGCCTCAGACTCTTTCCATCATCCATCAGGATCATCTCCGGACCGCGCAGCCCCGGGAACGCTGCACGATCATTCTCGCTCAACGCACTCTCGCATGCGACGCACTCTCACAGCCATAGTCCTCCTCGAGTTCTACGCGCTCTTCCTGGTCCTCCTCGTCCTCCCCGGCGGGGTCAGGACCGACGAGGCGAAGTATCTCCTCAGCATTCCCTATCCGCATCCGCCGGCCGTGCGTTCGCTCTTCGCGAGCATCGCGTCTCTGCCGTTCCACGAGGCGATCATCCGCTTCCTCCTCGCAACGCTCCTCGTGCAGTCTGTCTGGCTCGTGTGGGATATCGGCGTGGTTCTCTCTCCTCTGCGTCGGACGGCATTGGCGGTCAGCTGGCTCCTCAGCAGTGCCGTGATCCTGCAGGCGGGGACCGTGATGCTCGCTCCTGTCACCGCTGTCTTCGGGCTCCTCTTCCTCTGGATCGCTCTCACGCCCACAGACCCTTCTCCCCGCTCCATCCCGTTCATCGGTCTCCTCTGGCTCCTCAGTCTCTTCAGCGCGTACCACACGGCACTCTACCTGCCGCTCGTGTGGTCGGCGATCCGTCGTGGACGCGCATCGATCGGAACGGCCGCCTTCTTTGTCGGCGTGCCTCTCATTCTCCTTGCTCTCTATTCTCTCGGGAATCCGCTCGCCATCGCCAGCATGTTCACGGTCTCCCGTCAGGACAGCGCGCTCCCACTCGTGGAGCATCTGAAGAATATCGGCTGGATATGGATCCTCGCTGGCAGCGGTACCTCGAGCATCCTCGGGACATGGGGACTCCTTGTGAGCGGCAGGAAGGATCTGCTCCTCACAGGCTTCTTCCTCACTGCGTTCCTTGTGATCTCGAGTCAGGGGTACTACGCCATTCTCTTCACTCCGCTCCTCGTCGGAGGCGTCTTCATCCTGCTGTGCCGCCGCCGGCTCCTCCCCGGCGTCTTCATTCCCCTTCAGCTCGTGATGGCGGCTCTGCTGCTGTTCGTCTTCTTTCCCTCCGTCCATTCCACTCCCGCGCGGCTGACGATGGAGACGCTGCGCGCGCAGGGAGTGGGGGAACTGGTGCTCATCGACGGACCATTCGGTCATGAGTGGCAGTATGAGAGCTCTGTTCCCGTCCGGCGTTTCACTCCGGAACTGGCGTCGCAGATCGAGGAGAAGGCACAGGCCATCGTCTGCACGCGGCCGTCGTGCGAGGAGGAGGTGAATCCCGAGACGTGGGTACGCCTCGGGAATTCGCCGGTGCAGGTGTGGGTGAGAAGATAAGCCCCAAGCCTCAAGCGGACAGCTTCAAGCTGCTTGTAGCTTATAGCTCGCCGCTTGCAGCTTCATGAGATCTTGTAATAATTCCGATACCACTCGACGAACTTCGGAACGCCGTCTTTGATCTGTGTATTCGGAGAGTAACCGAGCTTCTCTTTGGCCCTGGAAATATCTGCGAGGCTCGCACGCACGTCGCCCGGTTGCATGGGCAGGAATTCCTTCTCCGCCTCCTTGCCGCATGCCTTCTCGATCATCCGGATGTAATCCATCAGTTCTTCTTTGCGTCCGCAACCCAGATTGAAAATCTCTTCCGGATAGTTCTTGTCGATTGCCGCGATTACTCCGCTGACGATATCGTTGATGTAGGTGAAATCCCGCTGCATTTTTCCCTCGCCGAACACCTGAAGCGGCTTGCCGTGAAGCAGTGCGTCCGTGAAGAGGAACAGCGCCATGTCCGGGCGGCCCCAGGGGCCGTACACGGTGAAGAACCGCAGTCCGGTCACCGGGATGCCGTAGAGATGATGGTAGGCATGAGCCATCAGTTCGTTGTCCTTCTTATTCATTCCGTAGAGCGACAATTGATCATCGGTCCGGTCGGATTCCGAGGATGGAAGCTTCTCGTTTCCCCCGTAGACCGAGCTTGAGCTGGCGTAGATCAAGCCGGAGATCTTCTGCGCTCTCGCCTCGTCCAGTATGTTGAAGAACCCCTGGATATTGGTGCTGATGTATTCCTCCGGATGTTCGAAGGAATATCTGACTCCGGCCAACGCCGCCAGGTGGCAGACGCGGTCGACGCCGCGCATGCATTCGGAAACGGTTTTCCGGTCCAGTATGTCGCCGCGGACGAAGCGGAAACCTTTCTTCCCGTCTAACAATTTAAGCCGCGCTTCCTTGAGCTTCGGATCGTAGTACGGACTGACATTGTCGAGCCCGATCACTTCATCGCCGCGTTTTAAAAGTTCGACTGCGGCGTGGTACCCGATGAAGCCGGCAACGCCGGTAAGAAGGATTTTCATAGAAGCAGCAAGCGATAAGCGGTAAGCGACAAGCATGAAGACCGATGTTGCGCTTACCGCTTCTAGCTTATCGCTTATCGCTCTCAGATGCCAATTCCATGGTACTCAAGTCCCGCCTCTTTTACTTCTTCCGGCTCGTAGACATTCCGTCCATCAAACAATTTCTTTCCGCGCATGACTTTTTTGAGCTCCTTCAGATCAATTCCACGGAACTCATCCCATTCAGTGAGCAGGAGGACGGCATTGGCGTTTTTCGCTGCAGTAAGCGGTGAGGTTGAGTAACTGACCTTCTTGGGCAGCAGCGGTTTCGCCCGATCCATCGCCACGGGGTCGAAAACAGTGATCGTGTGGCCATCCTTCGCCAGCGCCGTGACGATATCAATGCTCGGCGCCTCGCGCATATCGTCCGTTTTGGGTTTGAAGGAGAGCCCCCACACGGCGATGTGCGATTTCCCTTTCAGCGTCTTCCGGATGCGTTCGATGAACCGGTGGCGTTGGCGGTGATTCACCGCGTCGGTGGCTTCGATGATCGGCAGCGGGACTTTGTATTCGCGTGAAGTCGCCATCAGCGCTTTCACATCCTTCGGGAAGCAGCTGCCGCCGTAGCCGATGCCGGCATGCAGGAACTTCGGGCCGATCCGGTTATCGAGCCCGATGCCTAAAGCGACGTCACGGATGTTGGCCCCGGTCTTTTCGGTCAGCTCCGTCAGCATATTGATGAAGCTGATCTTCGTCGCGAGGAACGCGTTGCTGGCGTATTTCACGATCTCTGCGCTCTCGCGGCTCATGAAGATCAGCGGCTTCCCCACGCGCGTAATTGGCCGATAAAGGTCTTCCATTATGCTTGTCGCTTGTCGCTTGTCGCTTATCGCTTTGCCATTTATTCCGACGATGATGCGGTCCGGCATCAGTGTGTCCGTGACAGCCATGCCTTCGCGGAGGAATTCCGGGTTGCTTACCACCGGTATGCGGCAATGTAATCCGCGTTTCTTTAGTAGATCCGCAATGAGTTTCTCGCACTCGGCTCCGGTCCCGACCGGAACGGTCGATTTGTTGACGAAAATCAAATCGTGGGCGATGTATTTTCCGACCGTTTCGGCAACCAAAAAAACCGCTTTCAGATCGGCTTTGAAACCGTCGCCGGGCGGTGTGGCGACCGCGGAAAAAAGTATGCTGACCGCCGGCAAAACTTTACTTAAGTCTGTCGTGAAGACCAGTCGTCCGCTTTTGATGCCGTTTTTTATCAGCTCTTCGAGTCCCGGTTCATAGATCGGACTCTTGCCCTGCTCTAAGAGCCGGATTTTGTCCGCATCGATGTCCACGCCGATGACATCGTGTCCCAGTTCGGCGAAACATGCAGCCGAGACGAGGCCCACGTAACCCGTTCCAACAATGGCGATGCGCATGGATTGAGTTTAGCAATCCTTAAAGCTTTGAGCTATGAGCTTTGAGCTATGAGAGTTACCATAGATATATGCTTGCAATGTCCTATCGGAAGCTAATGGTTTGGGTAAAAAGCAGGGAGCTGGTGAAAGTTATCTATCAATTAACAAAGCAATTTCCGAAGGAGGAACTTTACGGTTTGACATCACAGATTCGGCGTGCCGTTGTGTCGATCCCCTCAAATATTGCCGAAGGAAGTCAACGATCCTCCGATAAAGAATTTGGAAATTACATTTTAATAGCGCGAGGATCCTTAGCCGAACTTGAAACACATCTGTTGCTCTGTGTTGACTTGGGCTATCTCCCTGAAGAAGCAGTAAAAGATGTGTTACAGAAACTTGATGAAGTCAGCAGGATGCTCCATTCTCTTTTCTCAAAGCTCACCGCTCATAGCTCATAGCTTTATGAAGTTTCTCATCCACGGCTCCATCGCCTACGACCTTCTCCTCACCTACGACGGTTCTTTTGTGGATGCATTGGATCCAAAAGCTCTGGACCGGCTTTCGGTGTCGTATTTCATCCCCCGGTTCAAGCGTCACCATGGTGGCACCGCGGCCAATATCGCCTGGAATCTCCGGCTTTTAAATCAGGATCCGGTTTTGGTCGGGACGGTGGGTTTCGATGGCGGTCCGTACTTAAGCTTGTTACAAGGCAAGGGTATTGATACCCGGTATGTTCAAGAACTGAAAAATCACAGTACTGCCACGGCAATCATCGCGACGGATGACAAGGAACATCAGATCGCTTTCTTCCATCCCGGCGCCGATGCGTACGGGCAATTGCCGACACTCGACGATCAGCGGGACGATCTTGATCTCGCCATCGTCTCGCCCCGCGATCCGGTTCTGATGCTTCGGGCCGCGGCCCAGTGCCAGGAACTGAAAATTCCGTATGTATTCGATCCGGGACAACAGTCGCATATTTTTTCCAAAGATGAATTTCGTCGGGCGGTATCCGGCAGCCGGGGACTGGTGGTCAATGCGTACGAATGGGAGCTGGCTTCGGCCAAGCTCGATTGGACGAAAAAGGATGTGCTGGAAGCATGCGGTCTTCTGGTGGTGACTCTGGGTGACAAGGGGATGGTGCTCACTACCACTTCGGAAAAAGTTGCTGTTCCGGCGGCCAAACCGGACAAAATGGTGAATCCAACCGGTGCGGGAGATGCGGCCAGAGCGGGATTGCTGTTCGGATTGGCTTCAGGCTGGTCGCTTAAAAATACCGGCCGCCTCGCGGCAATCCTCGGGAGCCTCTTGGTCGAACAGGAGGGAACGTTGATTGACAATCTTGACCGGGAGATGATCCAGGAACGGGCGCTCGAGAGTTATGGGGAGGAGCTTCCGTTGTAGCTTCAAGCTTCAAGCGGACAGCTTCAAGCAGATCTTAAACTTCGAACAAAGAAACTTGTAGCTTGCAGCTCGCCGCTTGCAGCTTATTAGTTCGCTTGTAGCTCGCCGCTTGCAGCTCTGTTATTCTTTGTCCATGTCCTACATCAAAGATCCCGCTCTCGCCGAGCAAGGCAGGCTCAACATGGAGATCGCCGAGCGCCACATGAGTGCACTACTCACAGTTCGTGAGGAGTTCAAGAAGTCCAAACCGTTCGCCGGTTTGACCATCGGGATGGCGCTGCATGTCACCAAGGAAACCGGCGTGCTGGTCCGGACGCTGGTTGCCGGCGGAGCGAAAGTCGCCATCACCGGATGTAATCCGCTCAGTACGCAAGACGATGTCGCGGCTGCGCTCAGCGAGGAAAAAGACGTGTTGGTCTGGGCCTACAAAGGCGAGAGTCATGAGGATTACTACAAGTTCCTCGCGGCGGTCGTGGAGACGGAGCCCGATATCACCATTGATGATGGCTGCGATCTCGTCACGCTCATCCACACGAAGCATCCGCATCTCCTCGGCAGGATGATCGGCGGTTGTGAGGAGACGACTACGGGCATCATCCGGCTCAAGGCGATGCAGCGCGAAGGCGTACTGAAAACGCCGATGATCGCGGTGAACGACAATCTGACCAAACACCTGATGGATAATTACTACGGAACGGGCCAGTCGACCTTCGACGGGATTCTCCGGTCAACCAATATGCTCATCGCCGGTTCGACCGTTGTGATTCTGGGGTATGGCAGCTGCGGCAAGGGGGTGGCGCTCAGGGCGAAAGGACTCGGCGCCAAAGTGATCGTGACGGAGGTGGATGCTTTCCCGGCGCTCCAGGCGGCGATGGACGGTCACCGCGTGATGCCGATGGAGGAAGCTCAATCCCTCGGAGACCTCTTCATCACCGTCACGGGAGATCTGCACGTGATCCGGACGGAGCACATCGAGCAGATGAAGGACGGTGCGATCGTCGCGAACTCCGGCCACTTTAATCATGAGATTGACATTGATGCACTCGAGAAACAGGCCAAGCGCAAGCGGCGTGTCCGGCATTATCTCGATGAATATCTGCTCAGGTCCGGCAAGGTCGTGTACGTCGCCGGCGAAGGACGATTGGTGAATCTGGCATCAGCCGAAGGCCACCCGAGCGAGGTGATGAGCCTGAGTTTCTGCGGACAGGCATTTGCCTGCGAGTACCTGGTGAAGAACAAGGGCAAGCTGAAGAACGAAGTCATCACTTTGCCCGAGGAGATCGATAATCGGATTGCCAGGCTGCAACTCCAAGCGATGGGGATCGAGATTGATGAATTGACGGAGGAGCAGAAGAAATATCTGGCGAGCTGGAGGGAGGGAACATAAAAAAGCGGCTAGCGGCTAGCGATTAGCGGGTAGTTTGTAAGCGCGACAATGCCTTGCAGGCGTGGCGCCAGTGTCGATTGCTTGTCTGAGACCGAAAAATACGGGAAAAAGTTGCGTTGCACCGTGCTCTCGGTACAATCTGCCACGATCCTTGTACTCATCGAGCGGTACAATGCGGTCTTTCACATCATTGGGTACTCAGACTGCTCTGCGTTCCCCGATACGGATTCGGGGAGCTGCGCACTCGTTGCGTACTATTTCCGGGCAGGGCAAGTTTTTCTTCGCCTCCCTGCGGAGGCGAATTGATCCTTGGAGGAATGCCATGTGTCGGGTTTATGGGAGAAAAGGGCGTGTCACTGAGAAGGTTGCGATTTTGCTTCCCAACTTGGGTAAGCTCAAGAGGCAACGCAACGGGTCGCGCAAGAAGCGGCCTAAACGCCGGTAACATGTCCGGCTCGACATGAATCCCTCCTACATCACCCGGTTCCGTTCAGCGTTCATTCGCTGCGCGGAACCGGGCACGTCTACTTGAGACAGAGCAGTGTGAGTACCCGGTGATCCAAGAGCATTTTTCATGCGGATTATTCGTTTAGGCAGTTTTCGTAGTGCATCAGACAATATCCGCTGCTTCGGGTGACTTTTTTTAGTACACTCACTTGGCACGGAGAGGTGGCCGAGTGGTCGAAGGCGCACGACTCGAAATCGTGTAGACCCCAAAAGGGTCTCGAGGGTTCGAATCCCTCCCTCTCCGCCATCCGGCTTCGCTTGCAGCTACGCCGGGATTTCCCTCTACTCCAGGCGCGGCGTAGTCCCGAGCGTAGCGAGGGACGAAGACGGCCCTCCCTCTCCGCCACAGTTGAATTCGAGCTGAGCGCGAGCACGAAGTGCGATGCGCGAAGCCGAAGATACTGTGTCCCGGGAGCCCGGAGGGCGAGCGGGACAGGGGAAGGTTCACAAACCCTGTGTTGAATTCGAGGCACGCAAATATTCCTCACCGGCCGCGCCCGGCCCGCCCGGATGACCCGGGTCGGACGGGGAACGGGCGCTCTGCTTGTGATAAGTTTTCATCATTCTTCCTTCGCCTCCCGCTTGAGCTCCGCTTCGATCAGCAGGTCCAGATCACCGTCGAGAACGCCTACAGTGTCGCTGGTTTCGTAGTTGGTCCTGATGTCCTTGACCATCTGGTACGGATGGAGGACGTAGCTCCGGATCTGGCTGCCGAAATCCGCGCTCGTGTGGGAGCCCTTGAGCCGTTTCTTTTCGGCCTCCTCCCCGGCGCGCTTTTTTTCGAGGAGCTTTGCTCTGAGCATGTTCATGGCGCGCTCGCGGTTCTGGAGCTGGCTTCTTTCGTTCTGGCAGGCGACGACGATGCCCGTCGGGAGATGAGTGAGGCGCACGGCGCTGTCCGTCTTGTTCACGTGCTGGCCGCCCGCGCCGCCGGATCGATAGGTATCGATCCTGAGTTCCTCTGGCTTCACGACGATGTCGTCGGTATCACTCATATCCGGCAGAACCTCGACTAAGGCAAAGGAAGTCTGCCGCAGGTTCTTTGCGTTGAACGGGGAAAGGCGAACCAGCCGGTGCGTGCCCCGCTCACATTTGAGGTGTCCGTACGCCGCGTCACCAGCGACGTGGATGGTCATCGACTTGATGCCGGCTTCCTGCCCGTCCGTCCGCTCGACCACTTCCGTCTTCCAGCCCTTGCGTTCGGCGTACCGGAGGTACATCCGTGCGAGCATCCCCGCCCAATCCTGGGCTTCGGTGCCGCCCGCGCCGCCGGAGATGCTGAGGTAGGCATTGCTCAGGTCGTACTTGCCGCCGAGGTACAGCGCACGCTCGGCGAGGCGCCACTCCTCGGCGAGCGCGGAAAATACCTTCTCCAATTCGGGCAGATCTTCCGATTTCCCCGCTTCGGTCAATTCGCAGAGGTCCTTGATCCTGGCCAGGAGATCGAGGATCGGCTGCCATTGCTTCTTCAGGGCTTTCAGCCGGTTGAAGAGCTCCCCGGCGCGACGCCGATCTTTCCAGATGTCCGGGGAGGAGGTTTCCGTTTCGAGCGCGGCGATTTCGTCGGGGATCCTGCGCCGCTCAAAGAGAGTCCTTTCCCATGTTCACGGCGCTCAGGAGCTCCTTGAGTGACGAGAGCAGCTCATCCATGGGAGAGGGGGAAGGGGGATGAAGAGGGCAAAAAGGCAAGAAGGCAAAAGGGCAAAAAGGCAAAAGGGCAAAAGGGCAAAAAGGCAAAAGGGCAAAAGGGCAAACCGATTCTTGGGCTCTTCCAAGGCCACTCTAGCAGAATCACCCCGGTTCTGCTATGATAGAGAGATTCTATGCTTGGCTTTTATGAGCCAAAACAGGCAGCCGTGCCTCCGGCGGACACGGGAGCAACCCCTCCCCGTCCGCCACGGGTGCTCCTTCCGGCTCTCGAGAGGCTGGGGCTCCCTCTCTGCGTCTTCGGCGCCGTGTTCCTGTCAGCGACAGCGCTCCTGACTGTCCTCCTCACGCCCGATCGTTTCCCCGTGCGCCTCGGTGAGCGAATCGTCCGTATCCGGGATCTCGAGGGTGAAGAAAAAGCTCTCGTTTCCCGGCAGGCGGAACTTACAGCGGCGCGTGAGAAGCTCAGTTCCGAGTCACGTTCCCCCGTGCTCCATGAGGTGATGAAGCTCAAGAAGGACATTCTCCCCGTCGGTCTCGCGCTCCTCTCCATCGATGATGTGCGTCGGAGCTTCGCGTCCAGGGACGCGGATCCCATTTCCCTCCCACAGGTGGAAGTCCGGGGAGAGGAAGGCAAGATCCTCCTCAGCGGCGAGGTGCGGAGTGACAGCGGCCGTTCCATCCAGCTCCTTGCGAGATTCGTGGACAGCCTGCGCGCTGTGCCGCTTATCCAGTCCGTCTCCGAGCCGGAGTACAAACAGGTGAACGCCCCCGATGGCACGACGGTTTCTCCATTCTCTCTCACGATCACTCTCAAGCGTGCGTAGCATTCCCGCCATGCTCCGGCGCTATAGCGGTCTCTGCCTCTTCGGTCTGGGAGTCCTCCTGATTGTTCTGGCGACTTGGCTCTTGGTCTCTCACATGCGTATCTTCTCGCTGAAGCGCGACACGGCGGTCATGATCGGTACCGGGCTCCCCGAGCGGCGGTCCCAAGTGGCTCTCCTCGCCGCCAACGTGGAAGCCGAGCGGATGTTCCAGCAGGATGCGCTTGCCGCATGGGAAGAGCAGGCGTCGGTGTACGTCCTTTCGGATCGTTCGCCCGTTCCGCGCGCGCTCCGCGCGATGCAGGAGACCGTGCTCGCCCTCTCGCGCGAGGCCGGTACCTCCCTCTCTGTCGGGAGCATCACTTTCGATGCGAAGACCGTCGATCACGGCAGCGTCAAGACACTCCGCGGGAAAAGCACGCTGCGTGGGAACTATCAGGCGGTCGCCCGGTTCCTCGGGGTTCTCTCCTTTAGCGGTGACATGATGATCAAGGATGCCTTCACTCCCGAGGCGCAGGAGGCGTTCCTCCGGCAGGTGGAAGCTTCTGCGCCGCTCTCCCTCGGCGCCGCCGAGTCCTTCCTGTACTTAGGTCTCCTCCAGTACGCCGCGAATCCGGATCAGGCAGAGCAACGCATGCTGCAGGACATGCCGACGGGCGTGCTCGCCGACACACGTGCATTCGTTCTCGAGAACGGTGCTGCCGGCATCCGTCGTGCGTTCGAGGGCATAGCCTCCCGCCTCCGTGACAAAGAGGTGTGGCCTTTCCCGCTCATGAGGATCGACCATGTTGTTCGCAGTGGTGACCAGTGGACGGTGGAATTCACGCTGTTCAGCCGATGATTCCATGGTTCCGCGTTACTCGTTTCGCGTTCCACGTTGATTTGGCGAACGAGAAACGCGCAACAAGCAACATGTAACGATGTGTGCTGATCTCCGGTGACATTTTAACGTTGAACCCGTGTGGGGTACGCTTCTTCCGATGCGTCTTACGGTCATCATTCCTGCTTTCAACGAGTGCGAGAGCATCGGCGAGGTTCTGATCCGCCTGCCAAAGAATCTGCCGGGCGGGATCGGCGTTGAGCCGCTTGTCATCGACGACGGCAGTACGGACGGGACCGGAGCCAGGGCATCTTTGGCCGGAGCACAAGTTGTGAGGCACTGCGAGCGCCGGGGTCTGGCAGCGGCTTTTCGCACGGGACTTGGTGTGGCGATTGTCAGCCGGGCCGATCTGATCGCGACGCTGGATGCGGACGGTCAGTACCGACCGGAAGAATTGCCGCTTTTGTATGCGGCGCTTCTGGAAGCGGGCGCCGATCTTGCGGTCGGTGATCGGCGGGTGTCGAAATGCAATCACATGCCGGCGGGAAACCGGCTCGGGAACATCGTCGGGAGCGCGATGCTCCGCCTTCTCGCCGCCGTGCCGGTGCGCGATGCGTCCTCGGGGTTCCGCATGTTCACGGCGCGGTGCGCCCGCGCTCTGCGCATCACGAGCCGGCACACGTACACCCACGAGATGCTGATCCAGGCGAAGGCATACGGTTTCAGGATTGTCGATGTCCCCGTCACGTTCCTCCCCCGTCTCCATGGGAAGAGCAAGCTCGTGCGGACGCTCCGGCATCACATCCTCCGGTCCTGCGGCACCATTCTTCGGTCACTCTTCCTCTTCCGTCCTCTCCGGAAGTTCCTGCTCCTCTCACTCGGTTCATCCTTCCTCGCATGCAGCGCTTTCGTCTGGATGCTCTTCTCTTCTCCGGCTGCCCGCACAGAGCTCCTGCTCCTCGCCCTCGCCCTCCTGCTCGTCGCTCTGCAGTTCGTCGTGCTGGGTGTCGTCACGGATTCCTTCGCCGCCCAGCGCCGTCTCTCGCTCGAAGAGCTAGGTCCGCCCCGCCTGTGAACCCATGCATCCGCCATCCGTACTCTTCGTCACCCGCAGCCTCCAGCCCTCTGGAGGAGGGATGCAGGAGTACGCGCGGCTCCTCATCGAACACCTTCGGACCCGCGGTGATTGCTCCCTTGCCGTCGTAGGATATGGCGGAGGGCGCAGCGGTCTTCCGCTCTTCTTCCTCCGGGCTACGCTCCGCTCCCTCGCATTTCGCGGCGATCAGGTGCATCTTTCTGATGCGGCGATGGCGCCGCTCTTGCCGCTTCTCAGAGTTCTGCGACCCCGGTTGAAGCGGAGCATCACCGTGCATGGCCTCGACCTCACGTATCCGTCGCGGTTCTACCAGCGGCTCCTGCGCTCGTCACTTCCCTCCGCGCAGCGCGTCGTCGCCATCAGCCGCGCAACGGCGAAGGAGGCGGAGAGGAGGGGGGTAGATGCTTCCTCCATCGTCGTTATCCCGTGCGGGGTACGCTGCAGCGCGCCCCCGGTTCGATACACGCTTTCCCCGGGAATCCGACTCCTCATCCTTGGCCGGCAGATTCGGCGCAAGGGGACGGTGTGGTTTCTCCGCGACGTCTTCCCCCGGCTCCTCAGGGACTTTCCGTTACTGCATCTCACCATTGCGGGGGAGGGACCGGAGCTCCCGGCGATTCGCAAGCAGGTTTCCGGCGTCGTCCCTGTTTCCGCTGTGACGATCCTCGGTAGAGTGAGCGAGGAGGAGAAACGCCGTCTCTTTCTCTCGAGCACGCTCTTCCTCATGCCCAATATTCCGGTGTCCGGCGATATGGAGGGTTTCGGTCTCGTGTGCATCGAAGCAGGGAATCACGGATTACCGGTCGTCGCAGCGGAGATCGAGGGTGTAGCCGATGCCGTCCTGAACGGCGAAACAGGGCTCTTCTTCCGCGCCGGCGATCCGGAGAGCGCCGTGGACGTGACCTCGCAGGCACTCCGGCGTCCGTGGGATTCCCGTGCGGTGCAACAGGCATGTCTCCGGCGTTTCAGTATCAGGCAGGTGGCTTCCCGCTATGTCTATGATGTCTTCCGCTGATCTCCACCCCGCTTCGCAAAAAGTCCCGGCTGTAACGTTGGAGAGAAATGTTGATGGGCTCCACATTGGCATGGTGTCCTGGGACTTCGATCCTCCCATCGGCGGGATGGGTCGGCATGTAGGGACACTCACCGAAGGACTGAGACAAGCGGGCCTCACGGTTTCCGTGTTCTCGGGCTCCGATGTTCAGAGCGGCGGGCTCGGCCGCTCTGTCGCATTTTCGTTCGTGCTCCCGTTTCGCCTCGGGCGATGGATCGCCGCGCGGGGAGTGAATCTCCTTCACGTCCACACTGGTCCGGGTGGTGTGATACTCCTCCGTCGCGCCGGTGTTCCGCTCGTCGTGACCGCGAACCACACGTACTGGCAGCAGCATCATCTCCCCGGCGAGGGTTGGAAGCGGCTTCTCCTCCCTCTCGAGCGGCGCACGTACGCGCTCGCGGACCGCGTGGTTTCCATCTCGGCGGACACCGCACGCATCGTCGAGCGTGTCTACGGGGTTCCCTCTTCGCGTCTCTCCGTCATACCCTGCGGCTTTCCCCTCGCCCCGTTTGAGGCTGAGGATCGGGAAATGCCGGAGCGTTCGCTCCATGTGGTGCTCGTCGGTCGTCCGGATACCCGCAAAGGTTGGGATCTCCTGCGGGCTGCCTGGAGAGACGTGCATGCGCGCCTTCCCTCCGCCATTCTCGATGTCGTCGGGTTCACCGGTCCCAAGCAGCCCGGCATCCGCTTTCACGGGCGTCTTACTGACGCCGAGCGCCGCTCGCTCGTCGGCAGGAGCCGTCTCGCGGTGTGTCCGTCACGGTTCGAAGGGTTCGGCCTGAGCGCGGCGGAGGCGATTGCCTCCGGCACTCCGGTCGTGGCGACGGACAGCGACGGCCTCCGTACCGTGGTGGAGGATCGGAAGACCGGTCTCCTCATTCCCCCCGTTCCTTCGCAGATCGCTTCGGGGATTCTCGCGGTTCTTACCGATGATGCCCTTTTCGAGCACTTGCACAAGGGTTGCAGGATCGCGCGCCACCGGTTTACGGACAAGGCGGAGATCGCATCTCATTTGGCGCTTTATCGTGCGCTTCGCTCAGGCATGACGTATACTTGAGGACAATCTATGACGGGATTCCCGAAGCGCTGGCAGTTCGTGAGCATGTGCGTCGGTCTCATCATCCTGCTTCTCTTCAAATATTTCTGGTCGTTCTCTGCATTCCCCGGCGTCCCGTTCGGATACGACGCGGGGATGTACCGTTTCCTCTTCCTCACGCACGCGAAAGGGTTCCCGCCGTTCCTCCTTGCCTCGATGCCGGAGTGGGCGAAGAGCCATCCTCTGGGTCTCTTCTTCTTCTCCACGATTCTTCTGAAGGCCGGTCTTTCCGCCGATGCGCTCATCGGCTGGGCGTGGAATCTGTTTCCGGTGTTCCTGGGCGGGGCGCTCGCGGCGGTCCTCTCCCGTACCTACGGAAAGCGCGCGGGGCTCTTCGTGCTCCTTGTTTTCCTCGTTTCCGTCGCGCAGTATGAGGGATTCCTCATGATCTACTGGAAGGTCTTCCTGGCTCTCCTCTGGTGCACGCTGGCATTCGGGGCGTACGAACGGAAATCGCGGTGGTGGGTCCTGTACGGCATGTTCACCGTCGCGACGCACCAGCAGATCGGCCTCCTCTTCGCGTTCGCTCTCGCTTCCTCCATCGTCGCTTCCTCCATCCGGCGCCGCGCGGTTTCTGAGCACCTCGTCCTTGGAGGAATGCTGCTCCTCACCTGCATCCTCGGGCTTCTCTGGTACCTCCCGAACTATGCGCGCGCAATCGGCGACATTCTTCCGTTCCTCCTCCGCCCTACGGTGAGTCTCGGGATTTTCGCCATCCTCTGCATCGGCACGCTGATGCTCTTCTCGGTCATCCTCTCGCCGATGCCGCGCTGGTGGGTGATGGTGGTCTGTGCGGCGGTGGGGTTCCTGCTGCTCCTGCTCCCGTTCGCGGGGTACGCTCCGTCGTCGCTCGTTGCTTTCCTCTCGCAGTCCCGCTCCGCCGTTCCCGGTGCGTTCCTCACGGTTGAAGAGTACATCCGCGCCTCGTTTCCGCTCCTCATTCTCGGGATCGTCGGTCTCGTGCTCCTCATCCGGCGTGATGTGGGGAGCCCTTGGGCGTGGGCGGCGGTGTGGTCGCTCCTTGCCGTTATGAGCATGTTCTTCTTCTATCGGCGGTTCCTCCTGCCGCTCGATTTCTTCCTCCTCCCTTCCGCTGCGATCGCGCTTGAGTGGATCTGGGGACTCCGGCACGGCAAACTCCGCGGACTGGCAGCGGCGGTCATCGCGCTGCAGGCGCTGCTCCTCCTCCAGCGGATGGCGGTCATCGACCCGCACGTACGAGCGAGCGACCTCCGGGAGTTCGCTGCTCTCTCGCAGACGGTGGAACTGGGCTCGAAGCTCGTGGTGCTCGATAACATGGCGCCCTGGGTGGTCGGCTTTCTCCCTGAGGTAAGTGTGAGCGGACCGGGCATCTTCGACTCACAGCCCGAGGAGGCGTGGCAGAAGCTCCTCTTCGGGTCCCATGAGGATCGTGTTGCGTTCTTCCGGCGCTATCCCGCGAGTACCTATTTCTACGCCACGGACGTTTTCCGCTCGTTCTATCCGCCGGATGTCCAGTCTCTCCTCGAGGATTCCTGCCTCGTGTCGGCCGGATCCCGGGGTCTCTTCCGCTCCACCTGCGGGAGTATTCCGGCATCGCGTCCTTGATTCTTTTGCGGATTTTCTGCATCCTTTAACCCAGTTCCCCTTCCGCCACTGCGTCAACGCTTCTCCTATCAGCGTTCCCACCAACTGCAGCATCGACCGCGCTTCAATGAACAGATCCGCGCCGCGGAGGTTCTCCTCGTTTCGGAGCAGGGCGCGCAGCGCATGCCGACTCCGGAGGCTCTTCAGCGTGCCCGGGACTTAGGACTCGATTTGATCGAGGTCTCGCCCAAGGCCGTGCCGCCGGTGGTGAAGATCGGCGACTATGGCAGTCACCTCTACCAGCTGAAGAAGAAGGAGAAGCGGCAGAAGGCGCACAGCAAGCAGACGGAGGTGAAGGCCATCCGCTTCGGCTTCCGCACCGATACGGGGGACTTGGACCGCCAGGCGAACCGCAGCAGGGAGTTCCTCGCCGAGCGTCACATGGTGAAGGTGACCATCGTGCTGCGCGGGCGCGAGCTCAGCAACAAGGAGTACGGCATCACCAAGCTCAACAAATTCGTTGCGAGTCTCGCGGACGTCTCCGAAGTTGACCAGTCGGTGAAGCGGCAGGGAAACCACTTCATCGTGATCCTGCGGCCGAAGAAGTGACAGAGGCTCTCATCGTAATCCGTCACTGACTCTGTGGATGGAGTTGTTCATGCCCCGCCTCACCCCCCGGCCCCTCTCCCTCGCTGATGCTCGTGAGAGGGGAGCTTCGCTTCACCTCAGCGAGGTGTTGTATGGATTCCTCTCTCCCCCCATCGGGAGAGAGGTGGCTCCGCAGAGCCGGAGTGAGGCGGGTAGGCTGCGAAGTCAGTGACGGATTACTTCTCACCTTCTTGACTCGAGTTTCCGCGGGGGTAGCATTGCTTTCCAATGAAAGAAGATTCTCCGGATGTCGGCACAGTGGAAGACGATAATGACCCGCGGCTTCCGGCTCTTCCGCCCGCCGAGTATTTTTTGCGTTGCTGGCATAACACGAGAATGCGGGCATTCGCTCTTTTGCCTCTTGTTCAAAGGCTGGATGATTCGCTGAAAGGCTCCTCCTCTCTGCTTGTCGTACAACATTGGCGTCAAAGGCAGGCAATGCACGGCGTGAGGTAGATTGCCTGCTTCAGTCGGAGAAATCCGTTTGCGTTTTACGATTTTGTGTTTATACTCCCGTGACCGTATGCCCAAGCTCAAGTCCCACAGCGGCGCGAAGAAACGCCTCCGGCGCACCGGAAGCGGCAAGCTGGTGTTCAAAAGAAACAGCCGCAACCATCTCCTGCTCCAGAAGAGCAGGCGCCAGAAGCGCATCAACCGGACGCAACTCGTCCATTACACGAACGAGCGTGCTCTCAGGCTGCTCGTTCCCCATATCTAACTTTCAATCATGTGAGTCATGGTTCGCTGAGCTCGCCATGACACGCTTCCCTCACTTTTTCTTTCCATTCCATGCGTGTCAAGCGCGGAATTCACAGGCATCGTCGGGTCAAAGCCCTGCACCGGCTGACCAGGGGTTACCGGGGCATGAAGCGCACAACGGTGAAGAAAGCCAAGGAGGCGGTCATCAAAGCCGGTCAAAACGCTTATCGCGACCGAAAACTCAAGAAACGCGTTTTCCGCTCGCTCTGGACGCTCCGGATCAGCGCGGTGCTTCGTGCGAAGGGACTCAACTACTCGCGCTTCATTCCGGCACTCGCGAAGGCGAAGATCACTCTCGACCGCAAGGCGCTCTCCGAGCTGGCCATCCATCACCCGCAGGTGTTTGAGCAGGTGGTGAAGGAGGCAGGATATTAAAAAAAGGGAACCGAGGGGACCGAAGGGACCGAGGTTGCCGACGTTCTTGTGCTTTTACCTCGGTCACGTCGGTCCCTTCGGTAACGTTGGTAACCTCAGTTTTACCATTTCTTCCTCTCCACTCTGATGAACCCCGACATCTCGAGGAACGTCATCTTCGGTTCCTCCCTGCGCATCGCGTCCAGGAGGAGATTGACGCCCAGCGTGTCGGCGGCCATGTGGCTGCACTGGATGATATTGAGGTGATGCTTCTTCGCTTCCTCCAGTGATTTCTCCGGTACGTGCATGGAGAGGATCGTCCCCACCCCTGCGCGCGACTGGGCCTCGAAGAATTCCTCCGGCCCGTTGGTGCCGCCGGTGAACTCGGTGGCGAAGATCTTCCCCGGTCGGCTTCCTTTGCCGCCGCTCACGATGAGCGGCGGGTTCCCTTTCTTCGCGTACGCCTTGTACTCCGGAATATCGAGGAGTGCGTTGATGATGTCACCCAGCTCATCGAATTCCCGCTTGCTGACGTGCTTCTCCATGAAGCTCCAGGCGAGGTTGTCGGTGACGGTGTGGCAGCAGACGGCGGGGAGCTTCAGGATGGCTGCGGCGCGTTCCGTGCGGAAGAGGTTGTCGGCGTGGATGGACCGCGAAACCTTGTCCATCCGCGGTCGCAGCATGGATTCCGCCTGGTTCACGGACACCCCTACCTGCATGAGGAGATCGGCTTGCATGGGCATGACTTTCTCCAGATCGGCGAGCGCCCGGCCTTCGGGGTGATGGATGAGAACGCCGTCGATCCGCGTACCCTGCTTCCTCAAATGGTCGATGAGCAGGAGTTCGGCGGTCTCGATGTCGATTCCCACGGCGATGCGCGTGAATTCCTCCTCTCCGGTTCCGTTGATGATGCGGCTGTCCGGGTAAGGGTTCCACGTGCGTTCCTCATCGAACAGCTCGCGTTCTTTGCCCTTCGCTTCCTTGAAGCGTTTCACCTGCTTCTCGAGTAACTTCTCCACTTGTTTCCGTCCACGCGGATCATGTTTAGTGGAGAGATCAATGGCCAGCGCGAAAAACTTCTTCAGTTTCATAGTGGTTCCGAGGGTACAGGGCACACGGATCAGAATGCAATCAGTCAGTGAGTAACCGCTCACTGACTCCGCGGCCTACCGTCCTCACTCCGCCCTGCGGGGCACCTCTCTCCATTGCGATGGAGAGAGGGAATCTCAGGATAAGAACAACGGAAGTCACCCTTCTCCACTGCCCTGCCGGCCGTAGCCTTGGCGAAGGCTGGAGTGGAGAAGGGACGGGCCACGGCGGTCGCGACCGCCGTGGCGGGGATGAGGACGGTACTGAAATTCGACGCAACGTCAGTGAGCAGTTACGTCAATGATGTTTGACTTTTTCAACTACAGTTTTATTCTATGTTTCGGCTCACGCCGGGCGAGGCCTTTTTGAGAAATGTTTGATGATCAGTTTGGAAATGAGAACCGGGTGTCTGAAGCACAACGACCGCAGAACGCCGCTTCCTTTCGTGGATATGCGGTTGCCCTTCTTCAGTCGGCCGAAGAACTTCTGCACCATTGATTCCAGAGCGCGATTTCGCGCGGTGATCGCGGTTTTCCGGTCTTCGCCGTCCAGGACCGCGATCAGGCGCTCGAAGCACCGGAGCCGGTCGAAGAGTCCCTGTCCCGTCTGCTGGTTCATGGCGCTGGCTCCGCCGGGATGAACGCGGAACGTTCCGAGATTTTCTGTGAGGTTGTACCAGTCGCAGATCGTAAAGAGACGGGTCCAGTACTCGACATCGAGGAACTGCGGCATGTCCTTCAGGAACGGGCCGGCGGCGGTCACGGCGCTCCGGCGCATGACCACGAAACTCGGTTCACCGATGACGTTGGGATGCAGTTCCCGTTCGATCCACCACCGGAGGAATTCGCGTCCGCGGTGGAGGCCGGCCTGCACGTTCCGTTTCCTGTATGTGCGGAGTTCTTCGTAGAGATGGGATAGCGGGGTCTCTCCTTCGTAGCGGTATACGTGTTCGACGGACACGAACCCGACATTCGGATGTTTTTCCAGAATGCTCACCGCGCGTTCCAGGTATTGCGGCGCCCACATGTCGTCCTGGAAGAGGAACGCGATGAACGAGGTGTTTCCTGCCTTCAGGCACTTGTTCCAGTTGCCGCCGATGCCGCGCCGCTTGCGGCTTTCTATGAAGCGGATTCTCGCATCGGAGAGGAACGGATGTACGATGGCGGCGACATTGACGTTCTTCGAGGCGTCGTCCTGGATGATCACCTGCCATCTCTTGAATGTCTGCCGCTGCAGGCTCTCGAGTGCTTCCCGCAGGTGTAGAGGATTCGGTTCGTAGGTGGGGATGCAGATGTCGATGATCGGTGTATCCATGGGGTAGGAATTATAGCGGAGAAGCTGTTAGCTGTTAGCTTTTAGGTTTCAGCTTTTAGCTGTTAGGAAATACAAGAGAAAAAATGCGCCTAAATTCCCTAACACCTAACACCTAACACCTAAAACCTATAAGCTACGCACGTGCGTATCGACATCCTCACGCTCTTCCCCGAGATGTTCCGGGGTCCTCTCACCGAGAGCATTCTCAAACGTGCGCAGGAGGCCGGGCTGATCGATATCCATATTCATGACATACGCGAATTCGCTGCCGGCCGGCACCGCCAGGCTGATGACAAGCCGTACGGCGGGGGGGCGGGAATGGTGATGATGGCGGAGCCGGTTGTGAAGTGCATGGAGGCGGTGGTTTCAAAAGGCAAAAAGGCAAAAAGGCAAAAAGGCAAAAGGCCGCATCGGATTTTTCTCTCGGTGCAGGGTGAGTGTCTCACGCAGCCGAAAGTGGAAACGCTCACGAAGAAGCACCGGTGGTTGATTCTTCTCTGCGGCCACTACGAAGGCATTGATCAGCGCGTAATTGACGGATGGATCGATGAGGAGATTTCGATTGGCGACTACGTGCTCACCGGCGGCGAGCTTCCGGCGATGGTCCTCGTGGATGCCGTTGCGCGGCAGATTCCGGGCGTGCTTGGGAAGGGGGAGTCAGCCGAGGAAGAAAGTTTTTCCAAGTCGCTTGATCGAAAAAAAGAATATCCTCATTACACGCGTCCGGAAATTTTCCGCGGAAAACGCGTTCCGAAAGTGCTCCTCTCGGGCAATCATAAGGAAATCGGGGAGTGGCGGCGGAAGAAGCTTCGGTGATTCATTCCTTTTGCATGAGATTTTCGAGGGGTGCGCGAGTATCACCGCTGATTTCCTCGAGTGGAGTTAGAGCCGGGAATTCATCGATTTCTGGTTCAAGACAATCAAAGATGAGAAGGGCTCTGGTCGCGTCATTCTGAAGAGAAGTCGGCAGCGGTTCATCCTGGCCTTTACCATAACCTCTTTCGACGACTGCTTTTGAGATACGTTGTGCGATCTCACCGAGCTCTTTCGTGTGTCTTGCATTTAAACCTGAATTTTCTTGGAGAAGAGGAAGAATTTGTTCGGCGAAAAATTCCAGATCTTCGTATGTTTCCGGTCTCTTCCATCGGGGATTATCTCTGACGTTCAACGCGGCTTGTTCGGGTGAGGCGATACTCATGGCAAGTTTATGGGAAGAGGATGATGTATATCTATTGCGCAGATATTCTCTGTGAGAGCAAGAGCCGATCCGAACACATTCCTTCCACTGTTTATTTTTTCAACAACACAACGACCCGTGCGGGAAGCGCGTGAATTTTTCGGTGTGCGGCTTTCCGTTATTTTTTTCTACGGCGATATCGGCTTGCGTCAGTGGGATTTTATGACGCTCCTTTTCCGCCCTCTGCGACAGCATCCGTGTGTGATCGATCATCTGTGGAACTGCTGATGTATTTCTCTGAGTCGCTTATTTGTCAGATGTGTGTAGATCTGCGTCGTCGTGATGCTCGCGTGGCCGAGCATTTCCTGCACGGAACGGATGTCCGCGCCGTTCTTGAGTAGTTCGGTCGCGAAGGTATGGCGGAGCGTGTGCGGCGTCACCTTCTTCACGATGCCCGCCCGGGTCGCCGTCTCCCGCACGATCCGCTCGATCGCCTGCGGCTCGAGACGGCGGTCTTCGCCGAGCAGCGTGTCCTTCCGCGAGCGGTTGGAATTGCTGGCGAAGAGGGGGACCCAGTTGTCGGTTCTGGCGTCCAGATACCGTTTGACATGGTCGGCGGCGGTCCCGGAGAGGAAGACGATGCGCGCCCTGCGTCCCTTGCCCACCACGCGGAACTCCCGCGAGTCCAGGTTCACGTCCTTGCGATTCAAATTGCTGAGTTCGCTCACCCGGAGCCCGGTGGAGTAGAGGAGGTGGAGGATCGCGAGGTCCCGGAGACCGTTTCTTTTCGTGACAGTGACGCTCTCGAACATCTGCCTGAGTTCCTCGCGTGCCAGCACTTCGACCTGCCGTTCTGGGACTTTCGGCAGCTCGATCTTCTCCGGCGAGAGAGTGCGGATGTCGTGCTTGTGGAGATGTTTCAGGAGGGCCCGGAGCGCGATAAGGTGGTACTGCTGTGTCTTGATATCGAGTGTCGTGCCCTGGCCGGCGATGTGCGTGCGGTGCAGATAGAGGCGGTAATCACGCACGATCTCCGTGGAGATTGCGCTCACATCCGTCCTGGGTTTCGCGAAGCGCTCGAATCTCTTGAGGTAGTGGTGGTAGTTCTCCACCGTCTTCCTGCTCTGGTACTTGCCCACTTCGCAGTGGGTAAGGAAGTCGTTGATGGCGTCCTTCAGCTGCATACTATGGCTGTCATCATACTCCATGCTTCATTGTTACATTGCTGCATTGTTTCATTGCGGGTCATAACCAAATTGTTGAGAGCGGGTATCTACCCGCGGTTGTTATAGAATTGCAGCATGTCCCAGCGCCACCCGGCACAGAATCAGAACATGATGCTCGTGACCACGGTGACCCTCAAGCGTGCACCGATCTTCGCCGACCCTGTTTGTGCGCGTGAAGCAGTCGAAGCATTGTATTTTACCCAGCAAAGACATCCGTTTTTTATTTACGGATTCGTCATCATGTCCGATCACTGCCATCTGCTTTTGAATGTATGCGAAGAATCGGATATCTCAAACGTCATGCGGGATTACAAAAGACGGGTGTCATTTCAAGTCGCCCGGGGCCCGGTCTGGCAACCGCGATTCAATCTGGTGATTCCGAAAGATCCAGGTCTTGCTCTCTCCTATATTCATCAAAATCCGGTTCGCAAGAAGCTGTGCGATAACCCGGAGGAATATATTTGGAGTTCAGCTTCCGGCAGATGGGATACCAAAGAATGGGAATGCTGGTAAGGGAAAAAATCCGCGGGTAGATACCCGCTCTCGGGGGAATATATTTTTCTTGATTCACAGACGTGGATGAAGGTTTCTCCACACGTATTGGCGTTGACCTTCATTGCTTCATTCCGTGATACCTCGCAGCTCGGCTGCGGGGTGAACACAGATAAACCGTAGCCGGGGCATCGTGCCCCGGAACACGGGCACGATGCCCGTGCTGCGGGGCAAAGAGAGCGGAAGGCCGAGGCAAGGCACCTTATCGTGGCCGAGGCGCAGGGTTATTCACTGTTTGATCAGAGGTTTCTAAGGTTTCAGCGCTGCCTCGATCGTCCGCTTCAGCTCCTCCCGCGTGAGGAGCCCCAGCCATGTCTTCCCTCGAAGCGCGAAGGTCGGGACGCGCTTAATTCCTGCTTCCTCTGCGCGGGCCTTCTGCGCCTCGAGGAGCCGGGTCGTCGCTTCCGCGCTCACGCATTTCGTGAATTCCTTCGTCTGCTTCACGCCCGCACTCTTCAGGGTCGCCCAGAGCTGCTTGTCGGAGATGAGGGGAGTGGAAGCAAATCGGGCGTCCAGCTCGCGGAAGCGGTTCTGGTCCGCGGCGCAGAGGGCTGCCCGTGCCATCAGATCCCCTGCGGAGCTCATGGGCACGAACAGACGTTCCACTCTCAACTTTCCCGGCTCCATGTACGTCCGTTCGAGCCACGGGAGATCCTCCATCATGAACTGTCGGCAGTAGAGACAATCGTAGTCGGCGTAAAGGGTGAGGGTAGCCGGGGCTTGTGGATTGCCGATGAAGAGTGATGCCCCGCTCCACACGACCGTGAGCTTCGCCCCCGTGTTCACCCTGCTCACCTCCAGGCTCTCCGGAGTTTTAGGGGTCCGCTCATTCGTGAAATCCATGACTCCTACGGACGCTTCCCGTGAAGCTGCGATGCTTCCGGAGGACAGAAGAAGCGGTTGGCGGAACGTTTCCGGCGGCCCGGAAGCTCTGCAGCCACTCAGGGCGATTGCGGTAAGTGCGCTCATGCCGAGTACCAGGGGGCGGTGTTCCATGCGCATCGGGTTTCATTGTGCTTGTTTTTTCACGATAATGGAACCCTCATCCATGCCACAGCGGATCTCCATCCTCGGCGTTCCCATCGACAGAGTCACCCGGGAGCAGGCGCTCCTCGAGATTGCGTCCTTTCTCTCGTCCGGCGGTCAGCATCACGTGATGACTCCCAATCCGGAAATGCTCGTGGAAGCAGGGAAGAATCCCGCATTCCGGGAGGTGCTCTCGCGCTCGGCTCTGAACGTTCCCGACGGAGTGGGTCTCCTCTGGGCTTCGTGGTGGCTCGGCACGCCGATAGTGGAGCGTGTGGCGGGAGTCGATCTCTTCCAGGATCTCTGTCTGTCTCCCTCTTTGCCGTCCGTCTATCTCCTGGGTGCCGCGCCGGGAGTCGCTGAGCGTGTGGGCGAACATCTCTCTCAGAGGAACCCTTCCCTTCGTATTGTCGGCACGGAGTCGGGTTCTCCTGATCCGGCGAAAGAGACAGGCATCATTCAGCGCATCAATGCTTCCTGCGCTCAGGTGCTCTTCGTCGCATTCGGTGCTCCCGGGCAGGACCTGTGGATCGCACGGAATCTCCCGAAAATGCCCGGCGTGCGCCTCGCGATGGGGGTGGGAGGGTCGTTCGACTTCATCGCCGGCGTCCGGAAGCGCGCCCCGGCGTGGCTTCGTTCAGCGGGTCTGGAGTGGTTCTGGCGTCTGATTCGGGAGCCGCGCCGCTTCAGGCGCATCGTCAGCGCAGTGCTGGTGTTTCCCCTTCTGGTGCTGCGTGGAGTGTCTCGAGGTGCGTGACTTCCCATTGCCCGATTTCCCTGTTGAAGTAGAGGCGGAGGAAGTAGTTGTTCCTGTCCGACGTTTCGACGTGGTACGCGTACGTGGGTTTTTCGCCGTTCGGGTCCGGTTCTTTTCGCAGGAAATTGATCGCGATGATTTTCACGTCAGCCGGGAGCTTCGGTTCCATGAGCGCGATCACCGTGACGTCCGTCGGCTCCTCGAGCACGAGGGCGGCTTTGAGGTTCAGGGTCCCGCGGCCGAGGAATGCGGCGAGCGTGACCACGATCCCCGAGAGGACGATGGCCACCCAGATGGAGACCCTGTAATTCTGATGTGAGATTTTCTCGAGATCCATCAGTATATTATACGCTTTTTATTGCCTTTGCTGAAGGGGTTTGATTATCAAAGAAAGGAAACCGAGGAACCCGAGGAAACCGACGAAACCGAGGAAGAACGACTATCCTCGGACTCTCCTCTCGGCCATGAGCTCGTCGTTCGAGACCTTGAGGGGTCCTCTCCTCGAGCCCGAGCCTCGGAGCCGAGGGCAGACCCTGAACGGGAGGTCGAATGGTCGGACTCTTCGGTTTCCTCGGGTTCCTTTTTACCTCAAGGCATTCGTGCTGTACGCTACAGTGAGTTCTCCCTCTTCACTATGCGCCGATTCCTCTTTGCTTCGATCGCTCTCACACTGCTCTTCCCCGCGCAGGTCAGCGCTGCGGAACTTTCCGCATTGAAGCTCCTCGCCCTGCCCTCCGGGGAGCCGAAACCCGTGAATTTCTCCCTTGCCGTCACCGAGGACATTGATGGTGTCTCGTCGAAGCTCGCGGTCGTCGGCGCCAGGGAAGGGAGCGGTGCCGTGCCCGACAAATTCTGGGCAACGGTTGACCTGCAACGTCAGATGATCAATGGGTCCATGCGTGTGGTGTTCGAGCTCCGCATCGTACACGGCACGGCGTACATGCGCGTCGCGAGCGCTCAGGGAAGCGATCCGTTCATTGACATCGCCTCTCTCCAGTCTCTCGGTCAGGGATGGGTTTCTTTCCCCGCGGAGTTGGTTTCTCTCGATGAGTGGACGATGCCGCCGCTTGATCCATCGCAACTCACATCCGCGTTCTCCATCCAGCACACGCGTTTCTTCAGCGGGAGTTCCTACAAGCTCTCACTGGTGCCCGATGCCATGGAGTCCTTCATCGCATCCGTGAATGCATCCCTCCCCGATGCGGCGAAAGCGGGGGACATTCCCATTGCCGCCTCCCTCCAGGCGGACGTCAAAGTGGACACGACACGTGCCGGTGATTTCCGGTTCTTCTCGGGCAGCATTCGCGGTTCCGCGCTCACCGTTGACGCGAAAGTCCAGCGCCAGATGCGACCGGTGAACGTCGAAAAGCCGAAGATATCCCCCGCGCTCACCGGAGAATCCCTCGATGCGGTTCTCTCGCTGCTTGCTCCGATATCGCCATCCTACATTCGGCCCGATGAGAGGACGGAGCAACCTGCGGTTGAGGATTCCAACGACGATATCGGGTCCGAGCTTCGATACCTTCCGGAGAACAATCCTGCCTCCGTTCGCCGGCTCCAACGCGAGACACAACGTTCCCTCAAGCACCCCCCGCTCACGCCGCGAGCCGGCGACGGACGCGCGCTCATCGATCGCGCCGCGCGGCGGCAGGCGATGGACGCGCTGCAGGCGAAGCCGCCTGCTCTGCGTCTTCCTCCTCCCCCGACGCCCGGGCATGAGCCGATGCTGACGCTTGCCACGCTGCTCTCCGTTCAAGTGCGTCCTGCCGATCTCCGAGCGGCATTCGGGCAGAACGTGGGCGGTTCGTCCGTGCGTATGCTGTATGGCTTCCTTTCCGGCGCACAGCAGGCCCATCCGGAACTCACATACCTTTACTTCGTGCGGCCGACGGACAGGCCCGATACCTTCCGTCTCGTCGTTGATTCGTACACGTTCGCTCCTCTCTCCGTCCTGGATGTGAACCGTAATGGCAAGGTTGATCCGGATGAGCAGCCTGCCCGAGTCGGAACGCGCTATGTCCATGAGCTCTTCACGCAGGCGCTCTTAGGTCCGGTCATCGATGTGACGCTTGGCGAGGATATCGCTGCGTACGTGCCGGTGCGTGACGAAGAGGGGAATGCGATCGCCGTTCTTGGCGTAGTGGAAAAGAAGAACGGAGACGCGGCGGCTGGCGCGGGAAGACCAGCACATTGAGAATGGACAATGGACAATGGACAATGGACAATTGGATTGAGAAAGATTCATTATCCATTATGCGCAGCATTCTCGTTCTCGTCCGCCACGGCCAGTCACAGTGGAATCTCGAGAACCGTTTCACGGGATGGACCGACGTTTCCCTCACGCCGCAAGGCAGAGCGGATGCCGTCCTCTGCGGCAAGAGTCTCCGGGACATGCATTTCGACAGAGTGTTCCTCTCGCGCCTCAGGCGATCGAAGGAAACGTATGAGGGATTCAGAGAGGGTCACGGGCAGCGCGGACTACCTATAGTCGAGGATTCCGCGCTCAACGAGCGGCACTACGGCGACCTGCAGGGACTCAATAAGGCCGAGACGGTCAAGGAGTACGGCGAAGAGCAGGTGAAGCTCTGGCGCCGGAGCTACGCCACCCGTCCTCCCGGAGGCGAGAGTATCGAAGATTGCGAGCGTCGCACGTGGCCGTTCTTTCTGCAGTACGTCCTTCCCCTGCTTGCCGCGGGCAAGAATGTGCTCATCATCGCGCATGGAAACAGCATGCGGCCGATCATCAAGAATCTCGACCATCTCTCGCCCGATGCGACTGCGACGATGGAAATCGACTGTTCCGTGCCCTATACCTACACCTTCAAAGGTGGTCGTGTTGTTGAGAAGAAGATTCGTGAGGTTCCCGGTATGGTAGTGAAAGGAACGGCAAAGATCGTTTAAGTGAACGAACAGGCGGAGAACGAAGTGGAGCACCCATGGTCGCTGTGAGGCAGCAGAAATTATCTTGCATTGCAAGAAAAGGTAATGTACTGTTGTACCGATACATCAGTATTTTTCTCTTCTATGTTCCGTTCCTATAGCTTCGCAGTACGGCGTCCAGAAGGCCCATGCCCCTCGACGAATGTTCAAGTCGTATCCGGAGACACTCAGCTCGCTGCACGTGTGGGACTCGTCAAGACGGTGGAGAAGACTGCGGCAGCACTCGGCATTGCAGAGTGCAGTGAACAAATCAGACGGGCAGTGGCTGGCTGTACGGCGATCGACGGGAAGCCATTGGTCGTTCCTCTTGCTGGGGGAGTGTCGATTCTCATTTCGGCTCAGCAGATGGTAGGAAATGCCGATCCTGTCGGGTTTGATACGACTGCTAAAGACCATGGCACGCATGGGGTAGGAGCATCGTTCCAGTGAGTCCCTGCGTGTTCTCCAGTCGAAAATGTTCTACACTCTGCCTCGTCATGGAGCAGATCACGTTTCGACGGCTGGATTTTCTCGATGAGGCGGGGAAGCTGCCGGGTGACATCGTGCACCTGATCCTCATCGCCACGAAGCCGGACATCATCAAACAGATTCCGCTCTACAGGGAACTCCAGGCGCGCGGACATGCGGTCTTCCTCGGACACACCGGGCAGCACTACGACGAGAACCTGAGCGGGGGGATGCTCCGCGAGTTCGGGGCGGTGCCCGATTTCAACCTCAACGTGCGCGGGACGATGTGCGAGGTCGTGAGCCAGATCATCGGGCGGCTCGGGCATGTGATCGGCGAGCTCAAAGCGCGCGGGAAAACCGTCATTCCCTACGTCCATGGCGACACCACGACGGCGATGGCTGCAAGCAATGCCGGCTACTGTCATGCGTTCGCGTCGGTGCATGTGGAGGCGGGGATACGGACGCTCACGCCGGATTACGAGGCTACAAGCTACAAGCTACAAGCTACAAGCAGTTGGGATATTGCAGGTTGGAGAATGTTTCTCATGAATCGGAAGAACTGGCTCCGCGGGAGCCTGGAACCGTATCCCGAGCAGTTTAACACACGCTGCAGCGAAGCGGCGACCGGGGTTCATCTTGCTCCCGTCGAGCTTGACCGTGAGTTCCTGCTGAGCGAGGGGTTCCCGGACGACCGCATCGCGGTGGTGGGAAATTCCGTCGTCGATGCGACGCAGGAGGCGCTCTCCAATGGGGCGAAGGCAACGGTGTTCGACCGCTACCCGGTGCTCGCGGATGGGGATTTCGTCCGTTTCTGTATCCATCGGCGTGAGAACTGCATCTCCCCGAAGCGGTTCCTCGCCATCTACGAAGCGCTCAAGGCCCTGGTGGTCGAGGGGAGGAAGGTGCTCCTTATCTCCATGTACCAGACGGAGGCGGCCTTCGATCGCTTCGGCCTGCGCGAGGAAGTGCAGCGTCTCGCGAAAGAGCATCCCACCTTCGTCTATTCGCCGGTATGGCCGGAGTACCGCGATGTCGTCGCTGCCATGAGCCGTGCGGCTGTGTGCGCCACGGACTCCGGATCCATGCAGGAGGAGATGAACGCTCTCGGCGTACCATGCGTGACGCTCCGTTTCGGGTCCGACCGCAGCGAGTCCGCCATCGCCGGAGGCAATCTCATCGCGCCACCTGTAGGGGGGGAGGTGATCCGCAGGATCATCGAATTCGCCTGGAACAATGACGACATGCGCCGCGCGCCGAAGCTCTACGGCGAGGATGTGAGCAAGAAGAGCATTGACTTCGTCGAAGAGGTTCTGAAGAAAGGACGAGTATTCAGGACGGACGAGGAAAGGTTGGGGAAGTGACCGAAGGAACTGAGGTATACAATGCTTCCATGCTTCAACGAACCCGCGAGTGGTTAGCGTTTGTCCTGCTGCTTCTGCTTCCTTTCCACGCCCTCCTCGTCACGGTGGGAACGAAATTGCTCGCGGGGCCGGACCGTGCGCCTCTCCCCGCACTCGCTCTCTGGAAAGAAGGGCTTCTTGCGATGATCGTCCTCCTTGCTCTCCTCGAGATCTTCACGCGCGACTGGACGGACGGACGGAAGTCCCCCTGGACGTTCGACACCCTCGATTGGTTGATCATCGCGGGGCTCGTTCTCGCTTCCCTCGTCTCCATGGATCCTGCGACCGTCGCCGGTGGCGGGGGACTCCAGGGAATCTTTCGTCTTCAGACCGCGGAGAACAAACGTTTCCTCCTCGGGCTGAAGTACGACTTTCTCCCGCTCGTCGTTTTCTTCTTCCTCCGGAGGGTTCCGTGGTCGGAGAGTTTCTTCCGCCGAGCGCTCCTCTCCCTTGCCGTTGTCGGTGTTCTCGCCGCGGGATACGGCATCGTGACGAGTGTTCTTCCTCTCTCGTTCTTCACCTCTCTCGGGTACTCGGCCGCGCACTCTCTCTACAATCCCCGCGGTGCTCTCGCGGCATTCCAGCAGGTTGAGGGACTGGATGTCCGTCGCATCCAGAGCGTCATGAGCGGTCCCAATCAGCTGGGGCTCTGGCTCCTCCTGCCGCTTACCATCGTTCTCTGGATGATGGTCCGTGCAATGCGGGCGCATCTCCGCGGCGAACGGCCGCTTCAGGCTTCCTCTCTTCTCCTCTGGTTGTTTTCCTCTGCAACCATCCTTGCGGCGCTGATGCTCACCGTGTCACGTGCGGCGTGGGTCGCCGCCTGTGCCGTCGTCACGGTTTTTCTCCTGCTTGCGCTCCGCCGCGCAGAGTCCCAGGTTCGTTTCCGTGTTCTCCTCCTCGTTCTTCTTCTCTCCTTCGTCGGCGGAAGCGTGGTGGTCGGGGCACTGGCCGTCCGGCTGAAGCCCGATCTCGTCGTCCGCGCACAGTCGTTTCAGGGACACATCGAGAAACCCCTGCAGGCTCTTTCGCGCATCCGCCAGCATCCTCTCGGCATGGGGCTCGGCGCGGCGGGGCCCGCGAGCAATGCGCTGAGCGACGTCTGCGTCTTCCTCCCGCTCGGTGCCGATTACTCCTGGGCCGATGGGCGGACAGACCTCTGTGTCTTCGTCGGCGGGACGCGCCGGTTGCCTGCGGGAAAAGCCTGCGAGTGCCCGCTCCTCACCGAGAACTGGTATCTGCAGTGGGGCGTGGAGCTCGGCGTACTGGGATTGCTTCTTTCCCTTGCGCTCGCGCTCTTCGTTCTCCGGCATCTCTTCTCATTCCCGCTCACGGGCTTCCAGATGCCGGTGCTGCTCGCGTTCCTCGGCGTGAGCGTCGCCGGGCTTTTCCTCCATGCTTTCGAGGACAGTGCGGTGGCGTACTCGCTGTGGCTCCTGCTTGCGGCGAGTCTGCCGCAGATGAGCGTGCGGGGGCAGGGAGGCCTGCGCTCCTTTGTCGCCCGCGTCCCCTGACGGTACAGTGTGCGCATGAACCGGAAACGCGGCATCGTCGTCCTCGACCCAGCTTCGTCCGCCTCGGCGGACTACGCCGCGGTCTTCAATTTGTCTTTCATCAACTGATATGGTTCAGAAGGGTTCTATCGTCGTCCTCGACTTCGGCGGACAGTACGCACATCTCATCGCGAGTCGTGTGAGGAGATTCGGTTACTTCTCGGAAATTCTTCCGGCTGATACGAAAGCTTCCGAATTGCAGGGTGTCGGGGGGATCATTCTTTCGGGCGGGCCGCAGAGTGTGTATGAAGAAGGGAGTCCGCAGGCAGATTGGAAAATCCTCGATCTCGGCGTGCCGGTACTTGGTCTTTGCTACGGCCACCAGTGGATCGCGCATGTCCTCGGCGGAGAGGTGAAGCCGGGTACAGTGAAGGAATATGGCCGGATGAAGATCGAAATTCTACAAGAGAGTGCGATTTTCAAGAGTATTCCTCACGAGTCTGTTGTATGGATGTCTCATGGCGATACGGTAAGTAAACTTCCCTCGAAGGAATTCGGGAACTTCGTGCAAATAGCACAAACGCCGACGTGCGCTTTTGCGGGGTTTTCTGACGAGGCCAGAAAGATCTTCGGACTGCAGTTCCACATAGAAGTGGCGCATACGGAATATGGGATGCAGATCCTCAGAAACTTCATCGAGCTCTGCAAGCCCGCACCATGGTCGATCAAGAGTTACGCGCAGCACATCGGCGATCAGATTCTTCGGGAAGTGGGGGATCGGAAAGTGTTTATGCTGGTTTCGGGCGGAGTGGATTCCACGGTTGCCTTCACGCTGCTCAACAAAGTTCTTGGCAAAGACCGTGTGCAAGGACTTTTGGTAGATACGGGCCTGATGCGGAAAAATGAAGTGAAGGAGGTTATTGCGGCATTCCAGAAGCTCAAGATCGACAATCTGAAAGTGGTTGACGCGTCCCAGGAATTCTTCGACCATTTGAAAGGTGTATATGATCCTGAAGAGAAGCGAAGAATCATCGGCGATACCTTCATCTCCGTGCAGAAGAAAGTGTTCGGGGAAATGGGATTTGGGAATGGTCCAGCAACCAGCAACCAGCAACCAGCAACTTGGCTTTTAGGCCAGGGGACCATCTACCCGGACACGATCGAGACTGGCGGGACGAAACATGCGGACCGGATCAAAACACACCATAACCGGGTGCAGGTCATTCAGGAGATGATCGAGAAAGGGCTCGTAGTCGAGCCACTAAAGGAGCTTTATAAGGATGAAGTGCGAGAACTCGGCAAGGAGCTTGGTCTGCCGCACGAATTGGTTTGGCGACATCCGTTCCCCGGTCCGGGGCTCGGTGTGCGTATTTTGTGCGCGAAGGAATCGGATGAGGACTTGGGACTTAGGACAGAGGACATAGGAATCCCTCATTTTGTGTTGCCGGTTCGGTCTGTGGGGGTCCAGGGTGATGGGCGGACATATCGCCACGCACTCGCGCTCTTCCATGCGGAACCCTGCTCTGTCACCTGGAGAGACGGCGAACTCGCTACGTCGATTCCAAACAGCATTCCCGCTTTCAATCGTGTGCTTCTTTGCACATCGCAGGAGGTTCCCGCCGATTTCACATTCACACCGTCTTTCATCACGAAAGAACGTGCCGACCTGCTTCGAGAAGCGGATGCGATCGTTGACGAAGAAATGCGTGCGTCTGATCTCTATGAGAAAATCTGGCAGTTTCCGGTGGTGCTTCTTCCCTGCGGTCTGCGTGAGAGTGGCCAGTCAATCGTGCTTCGGCCCATCGAGTCGCTGAATGCGATGACCGCCAATGCGGCTCAGTTGCCAGCGGAAGTTCTGAAGCGGATGACTGAACGGATCATGAGACTGCAAGGAATCGATGCGGTTTTTCTGGACCTCACGAACAAGCCTCCTGCCACCATTGAGTGGGAATAAAAAGTGGGTTGGCTACGCTATACTACGACCCCATGTCCAGCCCCCAGCTCTCACCGGAGGAACTCTCTGCCCTCGTCGCGAAGGCGCAGGATGGCGACAGCGAAGCATTCGGGAAGATCTACGATGCCTACCTGACTCCCGTGTACCGGTACGTCGTCTTCCGTTTCCCGCAGGAACTTGCGGAGGATTTGGTTGCCGATGTCTTCGTGAAATCGTGGGAGAAGCTTTCGAGTTACCGGCCGCGGACCGGCATCCCCTTCACGGCCTGGCTCTTCCGCATCGCACGCTACACCGTCATTGATGCCTACCGGAACACGCGCGGGTTTGATGACCTCGACGAAGAGCTGGTGGATGAAGACAAGGAGAGCGACCCGCAGCGGCGCATGGAGCGCAAGCTCACGGTTGCGATGGTCAGAAAAGCGCTCCTGAAGCTCCCGAAGGACTACCGCGATGTTCTCCTGCTCCACTACGTCGCCGGACTCGGGCACAGCGAGGTCGCCCGTTCTCTCAGCATGACCGAAGGCTACGTCCGGCAGCTGAAGTTCAGGGGACTCAAGAAACTGGAAACGCTCCTTCCCGGGCAGCACAGCGGGGGCCGAAATCCTTGTAACGACATCCCCATCTTTCCGTTTTAGTAAGCGCAGACTGGCTTTTCTATGCTCGATGAACAGATTCTCAGGCGGCTCACCGAAAGCGTCGTTCCCGACGACCAGTTGCGGGAACGTGTGGAGTCCCAAATTCATGCGCGTATTCAGCCGGCAGCTTTCCTCGATGCCGTCCGGCACACGGTTCCAGACTCGTCCGTACGGTTTCGGCTGAAGGATCGCATTCTCCGCGCCATTTGGCCCTTACTTGCGTCGGATCTCCATGATCTGGCGGAAGTGACCTCCGTGCCCCGGGAGGGTTTCGCCGCTCTCCGGCAGGCAGTGCTCTCGCGTCTCCAGCCTATCGCCGCGGCCCCCAGAGTGCATAGCGCGCTGCGTTGGGCGGCCGCGTTCGCGGTGTTCATTCTCCTGCTCCGCGCCATGCCGCTCGTGTTCCTGGCTCCCACGACACGTGCGGACGTCGGTGTGCAGCTCATCCCGGGTGCCGGTGAAGATGTCACGATCTATGTGGGAGGAATGTGGCGCGTGGTTGATCATCCGGAGATTCTCCGCGGTCCGGTGATGGTGCGTACGACTGGCGCGGAAGCGACCATTATCTTCAACGATGACGGGGTGCTCCGTTTGGGGATGAATACGACGCTCAAGCTCCACGAAGTTTCCGACCAGGCACAAGGTTCGGCACTCAGTCCCACGGCGACGCTTGTGCGCGGGAAGGTCTGGGCGCTCGGGCTTCTTTCGCCGGTGTTGGACAGCCTCTCCATCGATACGATCCATGGCACGCTCGCCCTGAATTCCGGCAGCGCCTCCCTCGAGGAGGACGGCCATCGCGCGGTGGCATCCGTCTACGATCGTGGCGCGACGTTCCAGCACGGGAAACAGGTCGCGTTCCTCGTGGCGGGGGAAGAAGTACAAGCCCGGGGGTCCTCTGCGTTCAACATCATCAACTTGCCGGCGAACGCTTTCTCGAAGTCGTGGGTGTCTAAGAACCTGGGACAGGACGCGGTACATCGGACGGAGATCGCGAAGCTTCTGGAGGAACGGCGGGCGAAGATGGCGAGCATTCTCCCCACGTCTTTCTTCTACCCGGCGAAGCGCATTGCGGAGGAAGTGGATGTCCTCTTCACACTCACGCATGACGGCCGGACGGAGAAGCGCATTCAGCAGGCCGATACGCGCCTGAGCGAGGCGATAGCCCTCATCCGGGAAGGACAGGATGCGGAGGCCGCTGTCCCGCTCACGGAGTACCGCGATTCGCTCATCGCGATGGCGAGCGGAACGGGGGACAACCTGGTCAAGTTCCTCGTGAAGAAGCAGATCGCCGAGGCGAGTTCCTCGCTGAGCACTCCGCAGGTCGAGACCGGAGCCAATGTGAAGCTTGTTCGCGATGCGGTCCTGGGGGTCAGTGCGGCCATCCCGGACACGACACTCAGAGCGCGTGATATCGAAGGCTACGTGCTCGTGGATACGCTGGCCGAGATCAACCGTACGCTCACCCAGCGCAACTACACCGGCGGACTCCTCGCCTACGCGGAGGTTCGGCCGTATCTCCAGGGGCTCCTCGGCGAACAGGGCGCTCACCCGCTTCTCCAGAAAGAAGCCCGTTCGCTCCTCGCCACGACGTCGAGGCTCATCAAGACAGCGCCCCGGGACAAGCTCAGCGCTGCGGCTGTGAGTGATATCGCGCAGTATCTCCCGCCCGAACAAACACTCGTCTCCGATGAGGAGCTCAATAGTAGGGTGAAGGAAATGATGAATCGTATCTTCCTCTTCCGCCATCCGCGGAGCCGCTATAACCAACTGCTTCTCGAAATGGAGAAGCTCAGAGGGGATCCGAGCCGCGGCACGCTCCTGCGGCGCCTCAAGAATGCCCTTCCCGAGGGTGTCGGCGAATATGTGAATACCGAGATCAAGAACCTGCGGGATGAGTTGGAGGGGAAATAGGACTTGGGACTTGGGACTTGGGACTTGGGAATTTGGGGTGTTTGTTTCACTTGTCAGTGATATTTTGTCCTCAGTCCTGAATCCCTATGTCCTAAGTCCTAAGTCCTCCTTCCAGTACCTTCCCGCCGCCATGTATACCATTACAGAGCTCAAGCCCGGCCGCGCCATTACTCTCGACGGCGAGCCGTTCCTCATCCTTGCCTCGCAGTTCGGCCGCAAGAGCCAGAGCAAGGCCAACATGCAGTGCAAGCTCAAGAATCTCAAGACCGGCGCGGTCATCGCGCGGAATTTCCAGGGCAGCGACAAAGTGGAGGAAGCTTCGGTCGGGTATCGCCATGTCCAGTATCTGTATGCCGGTCAGGGCAGTCGGGCATTCATGGACCTGGAAACCTATGATCAATTCGAATTGCCCGACGAAGTCATCGGCGACGGTGTCAAATTTCTGGTTGACGGCATGGAGGTCGATGCACTCGTCTACGAGGAGAATCCCATCGGCATTCATCTGCCGGTTTCAGTTACGCTTGAGGTTGTGGAGACCTCGCCCGGTCTGAGAGGCGACACGGCGACCGGCGGGAGCAAAACCGCGAAATTGAATAGCGGGGCGACGGTCAACGTTCCGTTGTTCATCAATGAGGGCGATAAGATCAAGGTGAATACGGAGAGAGGCGAATATGTGGAGAGGGCGAATAATTGAACGGTTAGCGATAAGCGGCCAGCGGCCAGCATGCAAGAAGCGGATGAAAAGGTTTTGCTAACCGCTAATCGCTACCCGCTTCAAAAGCAGTTCATTCACTTTCCTCGCATCCGCCTGCCCCTTCGTCTGCTTCATCACCCAGCCGACGATGGCGCCGAGTGCGGCGGTTTTTCCGGCCTTATAGGATTCGATTGCTTTCGGATTTTTCTGGATCGCTTCCTCCACGAGTTTCTGGATCGTTGCGTCGTCCGAAACCTGCCCCATGCCTTCTTCCTTGATTATTTCCGATGGCGTTTTCCCGGAAATCACCATCTTCTCCAGCACGTTTTTTCCGGCGTTCGTATTAATCTTCCCGGATTCGATTGCCTGGGCAAGTTCGACCATCGCCTGAACCGACGGGGCACCTTCGGTTGTTTTGTTCTGTGCATGTAGGAACCCGACAAGTTGCGTGAGTACAAGCGAAGAAGCGCGCTTCGGGTCTTTCACTCTGGCTTTGATCGCATCGAACCGTTCCTTCAGCGCCGGCTGATCTACGAGCATCGCGGCTTCAGACTCGGTGAGCCCCATTGCCGTGTATTCGGTTTTGATCTCGGACGGAAGCTTGTCCATTCCGGAAATTATAGAAGCGACAAAAGCTTCGTCCAAGTCGAGCGGCGGTATGTCCGGCTCCGGGAAGTAGCGGTAGTCCGCCGCGGATTCCTTGTCCCGGAGCATTTGCGTTCGTTCTTCCTCGTCAATCCAGCCGACGGTGGTTTCCCCGTCGGGCGGTTTGCCCTCCTCCCACAGCTTTCTCAGGACCTTCTCCTGGTATCCGAGGGCCTTCTCGAGCGCCTTGAACGAGTTGAGGTTTTTGATTTCTACCCGGGGGTAGAGCTTACTGTCTCCCTTGGGGCGCAGGGAAATACTGGCATCGAACCGCATCATACCCTTGTACATGTCGGCCTCGCTCGTTCCCGCGGCGATGAGGATGCGGCGGAGTTCCTCCGCGAAGCAGCTGGCGGCTTTCGGTGAGCGGAGATCCGGCTCCGTCACGATTTCCATGAGCGGCGTGCCCGCGCGGTTGTAGTCGCAGAGCGAGTGGTTTCCGCGATGCGTGAGCTTGCCGGCGTCGTTCTCGATGTGCAGGCGGAGGATGCGACATTCGGTCGGGTCGTTCTTGTTCGTTTTCGGGTTTGTGACGGAGAACTTCACGATTCCGGAGGAAGCGAGCGGAAACTTGTACTGCGAGATCTGGAAACCAGCCGGAAGATCGGGGTAGAAGTAATTCTTCCGGTCGAAGTGGTTCAGGCGATTCACGGTGCATTTCAGTGCCTTTGCGGCTCGGATCGCCTTCTCGATCACGGCGCGGTTCAGGACGGGGAGCGTGCCCGGATGTCCTATGCAGATCGGGCAGACCACGGTATTCGGCTCCTTGCCCCACGCATCATTGTCGCAAGCGCAGAACATCTTCGCCTTCGTGTTCATCTGCGCGTGCACCTCGAGGCCGATGATCGTTTCGAATTCCATTCGCGCGGTATTGTACTTGAATTCACAGGACTTTTCGGTTTCTTCACAGTGGCTCTGTCGTGCGCGCGGCAGACGATGGCGGTGCAGTGGACACGTGATCCACGATCAGCACGCCGTCCAGGTGATCGATCTCATGTTGGACGGTCCGCGCGTTGAATCCCTGGAGCTTGAGCTCGCGCTGTTTCCCATTCGCTGCCATGAAGCGGATGATGACTTCCGTCGGTCGGGTGATGTTCAGCCAGACGTCCGGCAGGCTCAGGCATCCCTCCTCGACTGTTTCAAGCACAGAGCTCCTCCAGACGATCTCCGGATTGATGAGCGGGGTGAGTTTGTGCCGGATCATAGCCACGCAGACACGTTCCGGGCGATTCACCTGCGGCGCGGCGAGCCCCGCGCCTTTCGAGGCGATGGTCGTTTCCTCCAGATCTTTCACAAGTTTCAGGATTTCCCGGGTCACGCGCGTGACCTTCTTCGTCTTCGTGCGAAGGATGGATTGCCCCCGACCGGTGATGATTGGCAGTACCGCCATCGACTCCATTGTAGCGTTTTTTGCGTTTGGGTCTGTGTTGGAGTGTCAGGCAGGGATCTTCAAGCTCGAGAGATTCCTGAGTTCCTCGAAGGAACTAATGTTCTTGAGTTCCAGCATCTTGCGTAGTATTTCCAGAGTGAGCTCAACGTCCGGGAGCGCGCGATGGCGCTGAGCGGGGATCGGGAGCTTCAGCCGGCGAGCGACCGCCTCGAGGCTGTGACCGAATTCCCGTGGGAAGAGCGCCTGGCTCAGGCGCATCGTGCAGAGGCATTCCGGAAGATCAATGTACCCCCAGCAGAGTTCTTTCTCGCACTCGAGGAAACTCATGTCGAACGCCGCATTGTGCGCGGCGAGGACCGACCCTTCCGCGTACGCGAGGAATTTCGGCAGTACCTCTTCGATCCCCGGCGCGCCGCGGACAACATCATCGTTGATCTTGTGGATCTGCCTGGTTTCCCAGGGGATGGGGCGCTCCGGATTCACGAAGGAAATGAACGTTTTCGAAGGATCTGCGACTCCGTTCTCCAGCCGCAGACCGGCAATCTCGATGATCCGGTGCCCCTTCCTTGGGTCCAGGCCGGTGGTCTCGACGTCGAAGACGGTGATGGGCGGGAAGTCTTGCATGGAGTCGAAGAGTACCCCTCGAATGTAGAATGTAGAATGCAGAATGTAGAATTTGAGTTGCACACCGCGGGGTTTTTCATATTTCATTCTACATTTCACACATTTTTTATGAAAAAGGTGACGATTGATCTCGTGCTCCCTGAACTCGAACGGCGCTACCCCGATGCCGGCTGCACGCTGCGCTGGCGGACGCCTCTCGAGCTTCTCGTCGCCACCATTCTCTCTGCGCAGTGCACGGATGCACGCGTGAACCGGGTCACTCCGGGGCTCTTTCGGAAGTACCGTCGTCTTGAGGATTATCTCAGCGTTCCCGTCCGTGTTCTGGAGCGGGATATCCGGTCGTGCGGCACGTTCCGGGTGAAGGCGCGGGCGATCCGGGAGAGTTGCCGTGCGATCCTGGACCGCTTCGGCGGGAAGGTGCCGCGTACGATGGCGGGACTCCTCACGCTCCGCGGGGTCGGGCGCAAGACCGCCGCGGTTGTCCTCTCCACAGCTTTCGGCGTTCATGAGGGGATTGCTGTGGATACGCATGTACAGAGAGTTTCGAGGCGTCTTCAGCTCACGCGGAAGAACACGCAGGATGCTATCGAGGCCGACTTGATGCGCAAGACGCCGCGAGAGGACTGGGGTCGTATCTCCCACCTGCTCATCGCCTTCGGCAGGGATGTCTGCGTTGCCCGCAAACCCCGTTGTCCCGAGTGCGTTTTCAAATTCGTTTGTCCGTCGTCTACGGTTAGCAGGAAACAATGAACAATGAACAGTTAACATCGATCATTGGTGTATATTCCATACATATGCGGATTCCACGATTCATTTCATTTCTCAGCCTGATTCTTCTGGCCGGTTGCAGCCGACCCCAATCTACAGCGATTCCGCCGCAGGTTCCTGCCAGTCAGTCGGGGATGGTTTCAAGTATTGCTGCCACGGCTACTGCGAGACAGCCGGTTTATACTCTCTATAATGCCCGGCTCATCGGGAAGGGGGAGAGCGCTCTCATTTTCTTTGCGCAAGCTGCAGCCCTTTTCTCGTCGCGGAGTGACCGGACGCTGCAGGCCATCTATGCTTCCGGATCCGCTCTCCTCTCGACGTACCGCTTGGACTACGGCTCGTCCACGGGCGCACGTTTCACCTACGGCGTGATCGTCCCCGATACCTTCGTCCTCCTGGGCCCGGACGGCGCGCGGAAGACGAACGTCATCCATCCTTCGGAGACGGAACTGCAGGCACTCCTTGGGCCTTCGCGGCAGTGACGAATGGACGTTCGGATAACTCATGGTTGTTTTCGAGTGCGAGTTTCCGATGCATTAGGCAGTGTTCATATCTTTAACAACAAAGTAGATTGCTTGATATTCTGTTTTTCTGCTGCAATTTTTTGTGCCTGAGTGTCACATTGTTCCGTATTGAAAACAGAATGTTGTTCAAAAAAGGAACATCATGTATCGTCCTTCCATGGCGAAAGACATCGTTCACATTCTTGAAGCTGTCGGTCTTGACGGGAAGGAGTCGCAACTCTACCTCGCGGGGCTCCAGTTCGGGACCGCGCCAGCGTCCGAGTATGCGAAGGTGACAGGGGTCAACCGCATCACGTCGTACAACCTGCTCGAAGAGCTGGTCCAGCGGGGGTACTTCACGGTGGAACGCAAGATGCGCGCGAAGTGGTACGCGCCCGTCGCACCCGAATTCGTCGCGCTGGAGGCCAGGAAGAATGCCGATGCTCTCGAACGTGTGCTTCCGGAGCTCCGCTCCCTTCAGGGGGCGAAGTACCGCAAACCCCGCGTCCGGTACTTCGAGGGCTGGGAAGGCATGCGGCATGTGTACGGCGACACACTCACCGCGCAGGGGGAGCTCTTCAACTTCGCGAACTCGGCCGTCGTGAGAAAATTTTGGCCGAATTACGACGAAGAGTATGTGCAGGAGCGGGTGAAGCGCGGCATACACCTCCGCGGTATCGCTCCCAACGATGAGGCGGGCCGGCGCGTCCATGGCGAGGACCGGCAGCGTCTGAGGGAGATCCGGCTTGTGCCGGCTTCCGATTTCGATTTCACGAACGAGATCAATATCTACGATCACAAGGTGGCTATCTGTTCGTTTGACTCCGGCATCCGCGGCGACCGTGACATGTTTGGCGTGATCATCGAGAGCAAGGAAGTCGCAGAGACCCAACGTCAGATCTTCGAGATGGCCTGGAGGTACGCGGAGACGACGACACCGAAACATCCGCCGGGAAAGATGGGCCCATTCAAGCGCAGGTACATCGCATAGGTAGAAGAAGCCGGTAGAGAGGTAACTGCTCACTGATTCTGCAGGGGATGCCGCTGTTCATGACCCGCTTCTCTCGCCCATAACCGTCCTCACTCCGCCCTGCGGGGCACCTCTCTCCATTGCGATGGAGAGAGGGAATCT